>JACCDN011192475.1_pt1 | contig 15754 bp, 12 predicted proteins | sample 7441691 | NCBI WGS metagenome assembly JACCDN01 (sample SAMN15323439, study PRJNA562643) | freshwater metagenome | isolation source: river surface water | place: USA:Blue River Watershed | collected 2017-08-16
CCTGCATCGGCGGGGCTCACTTACATTAAGTGCGCCCCCGCTCGCCTTGTTGCTACTAGCTCTTTTCCCAATTTTTCATTTATTTGTAGTATATACTATATTAAAATTAAACTATTTACTTATCCTTCCACAGCATTATCAGCAATAGAATAAAATTAAGCTGGGTTTTGCTGCTGCAATAATTCTTTCTGCATTTTCCTCACTTGGAAGCCAGTACCAACTGGAATTAACTTGCCTACAATAACATTCTCTTTAATGCCTTTAAGATAATCCACCTTACCGGTTACTGCAGCGTCAGTTAATATTCTGGTAGTTTCTTGGAAAGAAGCAGCCGAAATCAAAGATCGAGTTTGTAAAGAGGCTTTGGTAATGCCAAGTAGCACTGGCTGAGCTTTCGCCCGTCTTTGTCCATTAGCTAAAGCCTCGTTTATCTCGTTTAGTTCGGTTTTATCTATCCTTTCGTTTACTTGTAAATTCGTGTCGCCGGAATCAGTTATCTCAACTTTTTGGAGCATTTGATTAATAATTACTTCAATATGCTTATCATCAATTTTAACTCCTTGTAGTCGATAAACAGCTTGTACTTCTTTTACCATATAAACTGCCAGCGCATCTACCCCCATCACTTTTAATATGTCTTGCAATACTGGATTGCCGTTAATCAGCATATCCCCTTTACTCACATAATCACCGTCGCTAACTACCACATGCTTGCCTTTAGGCACCATGTATTCAACTGCTTCACTTCCTCCGTCAGCTTGGACAATAATCCGCCGCTTTGATTTATAGTCTTTACCAAAGCTTACTCTACCGGCTACTTCAGTAATTATAGCGTGATCTTTTGGTCTTCTTGCCTCAAACAGCTCTGCTACTCTTGGCAATCCACCAGTGATATCTTTAGTTTTGCTAGATTCGCGGGGAATAGAGGCAATAACATCACCTGCAGATACTTTTTTCCCTTCTTCTATCCTTAAAATAGCATTAACCGGCAGGTAATACCTTGCTTCTAACTCATTAGACAGCAAAACAGGCTTTCCATTGTCATCAACAAGTTGAATACGTGGTCGCAGTTGCGCTCCTTCGGAATATTGCTTAGATTCTATTATTACTTTACTTACAATACCTGTAGCATCGTCAATAATATCCCGGATGGAAATACCGTCAATCATGTCTTTAAATACTACTTTACCTTGTTTCTCAGTAATGATTGGAATCGTATATGGATCCCAAGTAGCTATCTTGTCGGTTTTTTTTACCTCATCCCCATCATCTGCAAATAATCTTGCTCCATAGGGAACCTTATATCTTGCTTTTTCATTGTCTTGAGAATCTAACAACAATATCTCACAAGAACGGCTCATTACAATCTTTTTGCCTTCTGAGTCAATAACGAGATTACGACCAATTATTTTAACCATAGAATCATAAGAAGCTTCTACAGATGATACTTCTATTCCTCTAGTAACAGCACCACCAATGTGGAATGTTCTCATTGTTAACTGAGTACCAGGCTCTCCAATAGATTGAGCCGCAATTATTCCTACTGCCGATCCAACCGATACTAGGTTACCAGTGGCAAGATCTCGACCATAACATTTGGCGCAGATGCCTTCGCCTGTCTTACAGGTTAACACTGATCTTACCTTCATTATATCTAATCCTGATACCTCTATCTTTTCCATAGCTGCTTCATTTATTAGTTCTCCAGCTTCTAGCAATAACTCACCTGTGATAGGGTTATATACATTGATTGCTGCTGTTCTTCCAAGAACCTGTTCTGATAAAGACAAGATAATATCTCCCCCTTCTATGATTGATCTTACTTCAATACCATCTAGAGTATGACAATCTTCGTCAGTAATTATGCAATCTTGCGCTACATCTACTAATCTCCTAGTTAGATAGCCAGAATTGGCAGTTTTTAGAGCAGTATCCGCCATCCCTTTACGCGCTCCGTGAGTAGAATTAAAATATTCTAAGACACTTAAACCTTCTTTAAAGTTAGAGATAATAGGCGTTTCAATAATTTCTCCGGAAGGTTTAGCCATCAAACCTCTCATTCCTGCCAGCTGCTTAATCTGCGCTTGTGAGCCTCGTGCACCTGAAACTGCCATCATATAAATAGAGTTAAGACGCTGTTGATTGCTTTGACCAGGTTTCTTGCTTGGAGCAGTAATCTCTTTCATCATATCCACGGCTACTCGATCGGTGCATCGAGACCAAGCATCGATTACTTTATTATACTTTTCTTTATAGGTAATAAGCCCCTCAGCATATTGCTGCTCATATTCGGTGACTTCTGCTAGGGTAGAATTAACGTGCGCTCCTTTAGAAGGAGGTATAATCATATCATCAATACCAAAAGAAACTCCTGATAAACAAGCGTATTTGAAACCAAGTTGCATAAGCTGATCAGCAAAAACCACTGTAGCCTTCTGCCCGCAATGCCTATAAACTATATCAATTACATTTGATATGTCTTTTTTAGTCATTGGCTTATTAATAAGATTAAACCCTATATTGCGGTTAAAAGGCAGTAACCTTCCTAAAATTAGCCTACCTGCAGTAGTTTCAACTATGGTTTTTCTTATTTCTCCTTCTATTGTCCAGCTAGAGATTCTAAACTTAATCTTACTATGAATAGTTATTATTTTATTAAAGATGGCATGTTCTATTTCTGACATAGCCCCAAAAACCATATTTTCTCCAATTTCATTATCTAGTGCTAAAGTCAAATAATAAAGACCGAGAACTATATCTTTATCAGGAACTATAATCGGTCTACCATTAGCGGGGCTAAGAATATTGTTGGTTGACATCATTAACACCCTAGCTTCAAGCTGCGCCTCAACAGATAAGGGAATATGAACAGCCATTTGATCACCATCAAAATCAGCGTTAAAAGCAGCGCAAACTAATGGATGAAGCTGAATGGCTTTGCCCTCAATTAATATTGGTTCAAAAGCTTGAATACCAAGACGGTGCAATGTTGGCGCTCTGTTTAACAACACCGGATGTTCGTGAATAACTTCTTCCAAAATATCCCAAACTTCTGGTTTCTCATTTTCTACCATTCTTTTAGCTGCCTTGATAGTTGTGGCATTGCCATATAATTCTAATTTAGAATAAATAAATGGTTTAAAGAGCTCTAAAGCCATTTTTTTAGGCAACCCGCATTGATGGAGCTTCAGCTCTGGACCTACCACGATAACGCTTCTGCCTGAATAATCTACCCTCTTACCAAGCAGATTATTGCGAAAACGCCCTTCTTTACCTCTTAGCATATCGCTTAGCGACTTAAATGGACGCTTGTTAGCATTCTTTAGCACCCTACCACGACGACCATTATCTAACAGGGCATCAATTGCTTCTTGCAACATTCTTTTTTCGTTACGAACAATAATTTCTGGCGCCTTGAGCTCAATTAATCTCTTTAGACGATTATTTCTATTAATTACTCTTCTATATAATTCATTAAGATCAGAAGTGGCAAATCTTCCACCATCTAGCATTACTAAAGGTCTAAGCTCAGGAGGGATGATAGGCAGCACCGTCATAACCATCCATTCTGGCTTGTTGCCTGATTTAATAAAATCTTCAGTGAGCTTTAGTCTTTTAGCATATTTTTTTTTCTTAGTATCAGATGAAGTTTCATGTAATTCTTCGTGCAGTTTTTTACGCAGTGCTGGTAGATCTAATTCGGCAAGCAGCTGATAAATCACCTCGGCACCGATTGAGGCGACAAAACTTCCTTCCCCATATTCATCTAGCGCTTTTTGAAATCCATCCTCTGATAAAAGATCACCCTTTTGCAAAGGAGTAAGTCCAGGATCAGTAACTATGTAGCTCTCAAAATATAAAATTTTCTCCAAGTCTTTCAGCGGAATATCAAGCAAAATGCTAATTCTTGAAGGAAGAGATTTCAAAAACCAGATATGAACTATAGGAGCCGCAAGTTCGATATGCCCCATTCTCTCTCGCCTTATCCTAGAAGTTGTAACTTCCACTCCGCATTTCTCGCAAGTAATCCCACGATATTTCATTCGTTTATACTTGCCGCACAGACATTCATAATCTTTAACTGGTCCGAAAATCTTAGCGCAGAATAAACCTTCTCTCTCTGGCTTAAAAGTTCGATAATTAATAGTTTCAGGCTTTGTTACTTCCCCGAAAGACCAAGCGCGAATTTGTTCTGGACTGGCAATATTAATTTTAATCTGGTCGAATTGCTGAGTACTGCTTAATTGCTCATAAAAATTGATGGTCATAATATCCTTTCTTAAAAAATTTGCGGTTTCGGCAATATATTTTAGTTTTTAAAAATTTTTATCATTAGCGGATATGCTCAAAAAACGTGTTAGTCATTATGTAAGAGCTGTTTTAAGTTAATTAATCAGCAATCTTCCTCATCATGGTTGGTACGTTGCAGCATTATATTTAATCCTAACGCTCTAAATTCTTTTTCCATAACCTTAAAAGATTCTGGGATACCCGACTCAAAGCTATTATCTCCTTTTATAATCCCTTCATACATTTTAACTCTACCAATAACATCATCAGATTTTATAGTTAGCATCTCTTGTAAGGCATAAGCAGCGCCATAGGCTTCCATCGCCCAGCATTCCATTTCCCCAAATCTTTGCCCACCAAAATGTGATTTACCCCCAAGCGGCTGCTGGGTAACTAAACTATAAGGTCCGGTAGAGCGCGCGTGCATTTTGTCATCAACTAAGTGATGCAGTTTAAGCAAATATTTATATCCTACAGTTACCTCACGATCAAAATATTCACCTGTCCTGCCGTCAATTAATCTAACTTGCCCCGATGGATTAACGCCTGCCAACTCAAGCATTGATTTCACATCATCTACCTTGGCGCCATCAAAAACAGGGGTGGAAAAATACACTCCTTCCTTAATAGACTCGCAAAGTTCCATGAAGTGTTCTTCAGGCATTGTTTGAATATCTTTTTCTAGAGGAGTATTAGCATAAATTTTCTCAACAAATTCTCTTATCTCCTCAATATCCATAGTGTTATTTCCATAACTCTCCAGCATATTTGCTACCTGTTTACCGAGATTCACAGATGCCCAACCAAGATGGGTTTCCAAAATTTGTCCTACATTCATCCTTGATGGGAGTCCATGAGGATTCAATAGCACTTCAACCACAGTACCATCTTCCAAGAATGGCATATCTTCTTCAGGCACGATACGCGAGATAACCCCTTTGTTGCCGTGTCTGCCAGCCATTTTATCACCTGGTTGTAGTTTATGCTTAGTCGCAACGAAAACTTTGACTACTTTAAGCACGCCCTGCGGCAAATCATCACCGCTTTGCAATCTTTCTACTTTGCTAGTGAAACGGTGATTAAGCATATCTCGCTTTTCTTCATAGTAGCGTTTTATATACTCAATATTATTCATCACCGCCGCATCTTCAACCACAAGCTGCCACCATTGCCCCCGTGAAATATCTGCTAACATACCTTTGTTAATGACTGCTCCAGCTTTAATTCCTTTCGGACCACTAACAATTACTTGTTCTAGCAAAATATTTTCTACGCGCTTAAATACAAAATGTTCAATTATTTTTAGCTGATCTTCTTTGTCTTTGCTTAGCTTTTCTATCTGTTGTTTTTCAATTGCCAGCGCTCTTTCGTCTTTCTCTATTCCTCTACGGGAGAATATCCTCACTTCTACCACAGTACCGTTAACTCCCGGCGGAACATGCAACGAGGAATCTTTCACGTCCCCCGCTTTTTCTCCAAATATAGCTCTCAACAGCTTCTCTTCCGGAGTTACCGGCGATTCGCCCTTAGGAGTCACCTTCCCTACTAAAATATCCCCGGGTTTTACTTCCGCTCCTACATATACTATCCCTACTTCATCTAAATTCCCCAAGCGCTCATCACTAACATTTGGAATATCCCTGGTAATTTCTTCAGGACCAAGTCTCGTATCGCGGGCAACCATTTCAAATTCTTCAATATGAATAGATGTATATATGTCGTCTTTTACTATTTTCTCGGAAATTACTATAGAATCTTCAAAGTTATAGCCGTTCCAAGGAATAAAAGCCACTAATACATTCCTTCCTAGGGCTATCTCTCCGTGATCGGTGCTTGGACCATCAGCTATTATTTGGTTTTTATATACTCTATCGCCAATATTTACGAGTGGTTTCTGATTAATGCAAGTATTATGGTTAGATTTTTGAAACTTAAGTAAGTTATATATATCAACCGATAAAGTGCCCTCTTTTTGTTCTTCTAATGTTCTAACCACAATTCGCGTAGCATCAACATGCTCTACTATTCCATCATTTAAAGCGACAATTGAAGCTCCTGAGTCTTTAGCCACTACCTCTTCAATACCGGTGCCAATTAGTGGTTTACTACTTTTGATTAATGGCACCGCTTGCCGCTGCATGTTAGAGCCCATTAACGCCCTATTAGCGTCATCATTTTCTAAAAATGGAATTAGAGAAGCTGCAACAGAAACCACCTGTTTAGCGGTAACATCAATAAAATCTACTTCCTGGGGAGTAGCCATTACAAAACTACCACTAGCAGTCCTGCAATTAATTAATTCTTCTAACAAGTTACCATCTTTATCAACCATGGTATTAGCTTGAGCTATTTTATATTTTTCTTCTTCAAGCGCAGATAAATACCTAATTTCATCAGTCACCCTGCCATCATTAACTACATAATAAGGACTTTCTATAAAACCATATTTATTAATTCGAGCATAGGTAGCCAGTGAATTAATAAGCCCAATATTTTGTCCTTCCGGCGTTTCAATAGGACATATCCTACCATAATGAGTAGGGTGGACATCTCGCACTTCAAAACTTGCTCTGTCACGACTTAACCCTCCAGGACCCAGTGCTGACAGCCTACGTTTATGAGTTATTTCCGACAGAGGATTAGTCTGATCCATGAACTGTGATAGCTGTGAAGTAGAAAAAAACTCTTTTATCACTGCAACTAGCATTTTGGAATTTACTAAATCATAAGGCATAACAGCATCAATATCCACAACCGCTAATCTTTCTACTATAGATTTCTGCATCCGAAAAAGACCGAGGCGGCACTGATTTTCTACTAGCTCTCCAACATTTCTTACTCTCCTATTACCTAAGTGATCAATATCATCTACTATTTCCTCTCCGTCCCTATGTTTTACTAGTGCCTTTAAAATATGCTTTATATCTTCAATTGTTAAAACAGTTGTAGATTCTGGAACTTCCAATCCTAATCTTGCATTCATTTTGATCCGCCCTACTGTTGATAGATCGTATTTTTCGGGATCAAAAAACAAATTATTAAGTAATGCTTGCCCTGCTTCAATGGTAGCTGGTTCTCCAGGTCTTAATACTCTAAATATTTCCATTAAAGCGGAGGATTGTTCCTGATTTTTATCTGCAAATAACGTATTTCTAATATAAGTATCAGAACCAGAATTCACTATTAATACGGATAAAGAAGAAATATTAAGCTCCTGAATGACGTTCTTAAGCATATCTTCTGTTATCATATCTCCAATGCTAGCGAGTACTTCACCAGTTTCCAAATTTACTAAATCCTCAGCTAAAAACTTGCCGATTAACTGATCAGAACTAACCAGCACATTTTGTAAGCCTTCTTTAGCAAATTTTTTTGCCATACGTGGCGTAATTTTTTGACCCTTAGCCAGAATCAAGTTCTGGGTGCTTGCGTCTATCAAGTCGCAAGATACTCTGTGTGAGCTAATTGCTTCAGCAATAAACTTAGTTTCCCAGGCTTCATCTTTTCGGGTATAAACAACTGAGTCGTAATAAAATTTAATAATCTCATTGCTCGACATTCCTATAGCTCTAAGGAGAGTAGTAGCGTATAACTTTCTTTTTCTATCTATCCTAAAATATAATATATCCTTTGGGTCAAATTCAAAATCCAACCAAGAGCCTCTATAAGGAATTACTCTAGCAGAGAAAAGCAGTTTTCCTGAAGCGTGAACTTTCCCATCGTCATGATAAAAAAACACTCCAGGTGAGCGATGTATCTGAGATACTATTACTCTTTCTGTACCATTAATTATAAAAGTACCATTTTTTGTCATTAATGGTATATCGCCCATGTATACTTCTTGATCTTTAATCCCTTTAATTTCTCTTACCTTAGTATTCTCTTCTACATCCCAAATACTTAAGCGCAGGGTAAATTTCAGGGGAGCAGCAAAATTAACCCCTCTTTGCTTACATTCTTCAATATCATATTTAGGTTCATCAATCTCATACTTAACAAACTCTAAAGTTGCACGGTTAGAAGGATCATGAATTGGGAAAATCGAATTTATTACGGATTGCAGTCCCTTATGTTCTCTTTTTAGAGCATCTTTTACATCAAACTGCAAAAAATCTGTTTCATATGAACTTTTTTGCAATTCTATTAAATTTGGGATCATTGCTACTGAGCTTACTTTCCCAAAATTTCTTCTTATATGCTTACCCGTCGCTAAGAACCGCGTCATAATAATCCCTCAAAATTTAACTTTAAAGTTTACAAAAAATAATAAGGTTTGAGCCATCTATATATTATCTTCATTAATAATAAGCGAGCAGGGTTTCAAATAAATCTGAGATAACAATAGATGGAATCTTGATAATAAAAGATGTATAATATAAAAATGGCAGCAATTTAACGGTGATTTTTTCATTAATATTTTAAAGCTTACAAACAACTCTATGGATATTGGTTTTTTAAATTATAGATAATTCACCTAAATAGCAAGAGGAAATATAGCACTACAGCAATATTCTTATTGTTAAATCATGGATAAATAGACCTCTTTTTGCAAAGAGGTCTACGATATAAAAATATTATTTTATTTCTACTTTTGCTCCCACTGCCTCAAGTTTTGCTTTAATCTCCTCAGCATCGGCTTTATTTATTCCTTGCTTTAAAGGCTGCGGCGCGCCTTCAACTAAGTCTTTAGCTTCTTTTAACCCTAGAGAAGTAATCTCTCTAACCACCTTAATTACATCAATTTTTTTATCACCTATGCTTATTAAAACAGCATCAAACTCAGTTTTTTCTGCTACTGCTCCTACTGGAGCTTGAGCACCCATTACTGCTACCGGCGCACTAGCAGATACTCCCCATTTTTCTTCTAAAATTTTTACCAACTCAGCTGCTTGCATAACAGTAAGGGTTGATAATTCATCTACTATTTTATCTAAACTTGTCATAATTTACTCCTTCAAAAAATTTATAAAATCAAACTTTATCAATATGAGCTTGCAATACTCTCGTGAGCTGCGTTGCGGGTTCATTCAGCATGCGTACAAGCTTAGCGGCAGGCGCCTGCAACGTACCCACAATTTTGCTACGCAACTCATCTAAGGAAGGCAATTCAGCTAAACATTGTATTTGCTGTTTACTTAGAACCTGATTATTTACTATTCCTCCAATAACTTTAAGTTTTTCGTTAGTTTTCGAAAACTCTACCACCGTTTTAGCAGCTAAAACTGGATCTTTAGAATAAGCAATAGCAGTTGGACCAGTAAGCAAATAATCAATTGATGGCAAGTTAACCTTACCTGCCGCTATTTTAGATAAGGTATTCTTTACTATCTTCAGTTGGGCATTATTAATGCGAAGATTCTTGCGCAGTAAAGTCAAATTAGCCACAGTAAGTCCATGATAGTGAAAAATCACTACGGAATCTGACTGCTTGTATATCATTTGCAGTTGATCGATCAGTTGTTGTTTTTGTAATTTTAGCACGCGAAATTCTCCTTAATCCAACTTTAACATAACAATTAATGGGGCAATAGTTAACATTTAAAAACGTCTTTCAATTAATACTCTGCCGTTCTGACCAATTCTACTGGAATAGAAGGTCCCATAGTGGAAGACAAATATATTGACTTAATATAGGAGCCTTTTACGCCAGTTGGTTTTGCTTTTACTATTGCCTCTACTACAGAGTTAACGTTTTTTACTAAATCTTCAAGGCTAAAAGAAATTTTCCCAGCTCCTACGTGAATTATCCCTGCTTTTTCAACTCTAAACTCTACTTGTCCGCTTTTAGAGTTTTTCACTGCTGTGGCTATATCGGTTGCTACAGTCCCAAGCTTCGGGTTAGGCATTAATCCTTTAGGTCCTAAAATCCTCGCTACTGAACCCACTACTCCCATCATATCAGGAGTAGCAATACAAACATTGAAATCTATCTTTCCAGCTTTAATATCTTCAATAATATTATTCGAGCCAGCAAGATCTGCACCAGCGCTTAATGCCTCATTAACCCTATCATCTTTGCATATCACTGCCACTTTTATCTGCTTACCGCTACCAGCAGGCAACACTACTACCCCCCTAACCATCTGATCTGAATGTCTTGGATCAACTCCAAGATTAATCACCAGTTCTAGAGTTTCGTTAAATTTAGCAAAGGCTAGTGATTTTACCAGCTCAATTCCCTTTTCTATACTATAAAATACTCCAGGGGCAATTGTTGCTTTAGCCGCTCTTAGCTTTTTGCCTCCGCTTATTTTGAGCTGGTTATTTTTACTCTTCATACTTACTCCTACCGAAAACTATTTATATCTACTATTATTTATGCTTATTCTTCTATAACCTGCAGCCCCATAGATTCTGCTGTTCCTTTGATAATTTTAGCTGCTGCCGTTAAGTCATAGGCATTTAAATCATTCATTTTAATCTTAGCGATTTCTATACATTGCGCCATAGTAACTTTTCCAACCGCCGCTTCTTTTTTAGTAGCTGATGCTCCCTTTGCGATTTTGGCAAACTTCTTTAAGTAATGTGAAGCTGGAGAAGTTTTGGTTATAAAAGTGAAAGTTTTATCTTCAAAAGCTGTAATTATCACCGGAATAGGCGTACCAATCTCTACGCTTTGAGTTAAAGCATTAAAAGCTTTACAAAATTCCATAATATTCAAGCCTTTTTGCCCTAGCGCAGGTCCTATAGGAGGCGATGGGTTAGCTTTGCCAGCCGGGACAGTCAGTTTTATATAACCCCTGATTCTCTTTGACATTGTTTTCCTTAATTTATTTATAACTCGCTGCTAATAACACTAAACTCTCTTAAGCTTTTTTTACCTGCGCAAAACTTAATTCTATAATGGTTGCCTTACCAAATATTGAGACAGCTATGCGCAACCTTTGTTTTTCTAAATTCACTTCTTCTATCACACCCGTAAAAGTATCGAATGGTCCATCTATAATTATTACTTGCTGTCCTACTTCATATAATCTAGGAGAGTTAGCATTTTGGCTTTCAGCTTTTAATTTGCTAAAAATATCCTGCACTTCTTTTTCGCTTAGTGATTGCGGTACATTCTTCGCTTTATCGCCTAGAAAACCTGTAATCCTTGGTACTTTTTTCACTAAATGCCACGATTCATCAGTCATTTTCATCTTAATAAGAACGTAGCTAGGAATGATTTTCTTTTCAACCTTAACAGTTTTTCCTTTTTTAAGAGCCGATAACTCGATTGTCGGAACAATAATATCTTCAAAAAATTCCGCCATATTACTTTTGGCAATTTGCTCAAGTATCATCTGTTTTACCCGCTTTTCCGAACCTGAGAGGGTATGAATAACGTACCATTTTGCCACAAAACAACTTCCTTTAAATAACTAAGCCTAACTACTATCAATATATAATTATAAAGACAAACCAATAAAACACTTTTATTAAAAGTGAATATTTAACAGTAAACGTATCATGGTGTGAATACTATAATCCAATACTAAGCAAATGATACTAAAAACAAATACCACTAGCATTACAATGCCAGTCGAGGTCATGACCTCTTTTTTATCTGGCCAAATAACCTTGTAGCTTTCCTGCTTAACTTGTTCATAAAATTTATAAAACTTATTTTCTCGTAGCATTATAATTACTATATACCATAATTACCAGATAAAAACTAAAAAACCTTTTATTTAAACTGCACAAAAAAGCAGGAGCGACAGGAATCGAACCTGCAACCCCCGGTTTTGGAGACCGGTGCTCTACCAATTGAGCTACACTCCTATCATACTTTCTCGCCTAAATCAACAGCAACTCGCTAAACACTGCAATTCTTCTTTTTCTACTTTCGTTTTCACTACTTTTTGGCTTTTACAACAGCTTCAGCAACTTGCTCTGGCACTTGGGCATAATGCGAGAATAACATCGAATATTGCGCCCTACCTTGAGATAAGGATCGCAGATTATTAACATACCCAAACATTTCCGCCAACGGGACATCTGCTTCTATTATCTGTGCATTTCCCCTAGGTTGCATATTTTGTATCTGCCCACGTCTACTATTTAAATCCCCAATAATGTCTCCCATATAATCATCAGGAGTAATAACCTCAACCTTCATTATGGGTTCAAGCAGCTTTGGAGCCCCCTTGGGCATACCTTCTCTAAAAGCAGCCTTAGCAGCTATTTCAAAAGCTAACGCGCTAGAGTCAACATCATGGAAAGCGCCATCAACTAAAATAGCTTTGAAATCTATCATTGGGTAACCAGCAATAACCCCACTTTCTCTAATATTATTAATCCCTTTCTCTACGCTCGGAATAAATTCCTTAGGAATTGATCCCCCTACTATTTCATTTTCAAATATGAAACCGGTTCCCGGCTCCTGAGGAACAAATATTATCTTGACCCTAGCAAACTGCCCAGCTCCACCTGTTTGCTTCTTATGAGTATAATCAATCTCACATTGCTTAGTGATAGTTTCGCGATAAGCCACCTGCGGAGCGCCTACATTCGCCTCCACACCAAACTCACGTTTAATTCGATCAACAATAATTTCTAAATGAAGCTCGCCCATCCCTTTGATAACTGTTTGTCCTGTTTCATGATCAGTAGACACTCTAAGCGAAGGATCCTCAGAACTTAATCGGGATAACGCTAAACCCATCCTTTCCTGATCCTTTGTTAGTTTAGCTTCAATAGCCAGCTCTATAACGGGCTCCGGAAATTCCATTCTTTCCAGAATAGCTTGATCATCGGGATCGCATAAAGTATCACCGGTAGTAGTACATTTAAGACCTGCAAAAGCTACGATGTCTCCAACTCTCGCTTCTTTGATGTCTTCTCTGTCATTAGCGTGCATAAGCAACATTCTACCTACGCGCTCTTTTTGATCTTTTATAGTATTGATCAGCGTGGTTCCCGAGCTAATTTTACCCGCATACACTCTAACAAAAGTTAAGGAACCAACGAATGGATCGCTCATTACTTTAAAAGCTAGGGCAAGAAACCCAGAATTTTCAGAAATATTACGTTCTATTTCTGCGCCGGTTTTAACATCTATGGCTTTAACTTTACCTATATCCGCAGGGGAAGGTAAATAATCTACCACCGCATCAAGTAGGGGCTGTACGCCTTTATTCTTAAAGGCACTGCCGCATATTACTGGTACTAACACTCCAGAAATTGTGCATTTTCTAATGCAAGCCTTAATTTTTTCTTCTGCCACTTCCTTGCCAGATAGATATGCTTCCATTATATCATCATCCATCTCAGCTACCATCTCAAGCAACTGGACTCTGTATTCTTGCGCTTTTTGCTGTAAATCTACTGGAATTTCTTCGTAAAAATACTCCGCTCCTAAATTCTCATCTTTCCAAATTATTGCCTTCATTTTAACTAAGTCAATTACCCCGGTGAAGCTATCTTCTATACCAATAGGCAGCTGCAATACCAACGGCTTTGCTCCTAACCTATCTTTAATCATTTCAACGCAGCGATAAAAATTGGCACCCATCCTGTCCATCTTATTGACAAAACACATTCTAGGTACGCCATATTTATCAGCTTGACGCCATACCGTTTCAGATTGAGGCTCAACGCCTGCTACTCCATCAAATACTGCCACCGCCCCATCAAGCACCCGTAATGACCTTTCCACTTCAATAGTGAAATCTACGTGTCCAGGAGTGTCGATGATGTTGATTCGTTTGTCATTCCAAAAGCAAGTAGTGGCAGCCGAGGTGATCGTAATCCCCCTCTCTTGTTCTTGCTCCATCCAATCCATAGTAGCGCCGCCTTCATGCACCTCACCAATCTTATAAGACTTGCCGGTATAGTATAAAATCCGCTCGGTAGTAGTAGTTTTACCAGCGTCAATATGAGCACAAATACCAATATTACGAATATCTTCTAATTTAAACTTCTTACTACTGTCTGTATCCTTCATCTACTTTACCTTGCCATTTTCTTCGGGCTAAAATGCGCAAAAGCTTTATTAGCTTCCGCCATTTTGTGAGTATCATCCTTTTTCTTAATAGCCATACCTCGGCGATTAAAAGCTTCAAATAATTCCTGAGTCAATTTATCTATCATTGAAAGTTCTGGTCGCTTTTTAGCCGCCATAATAATCCATCTGATAGCAAGAGCCATTCCTCTCCCCTCAGATACCACAGAAGGAACTTGGTAATTAGCCCCCCCTACCCTTACGGAATTAACTTCGATATAAGGCTTCACATTATTAATAGCACCGCCAAAAGCTTCAAATGGCTCCACCCTATGCTTTTTTTCTAAATTTTGTAAAGCGGTATAAACGATCTTTTCGGCTAAAGCCTTTTTACCTTCCTTCATAATACTATTAATAAACCTAGCCACCAAAACACTGTTATATTTAGTGTCAGGCAAGATTTTTCTTTTTTCCGCAGCGTGACGACGTGGCATTTTTTTCTCTATAATATATATTTAATTTAATTATTTTTTACCTGCTGGTGCAGCTTTTGAAGAAGTACCATAACGAGAACGTCCTTGTTTACGGTTTTTCACTCCTTGCGTATCTAACGCTCCCCGCACAATGTGATATTTCACCCCCGGCAAATCAGGCACCTTACCTCCCCTCACCAACACTGTAGAGTGCTCTTGCAAATTATGTCCCTCACCAGGTATGTAAGCATTGACATATTGACCGTTACTAAGACGTACTCGCGCCATCTTTCGTAGAGCAGAGTTAGGCTTTTTAGGAGTAACGGTTTTTACTATCACGCATACGCCTTTCTGAAACGGATTACCTTTTAGAGCAGGCGATTTTGTCTTGCGTACTTTTGCTTTTCTTCCAAAACGCACTAATTGATTATTGGTTGGCATGTTAATTAATATCTCCTAAGTCCACTTATCAACTTATCTTTTATATATTCAAACAATATTAAAATGTCTAAAATGTAGTTGAATATAATTAATTTTTCATACAAAAGCAATAGGCTTTAGTATTTCTAAACGCCGCCCTTGGTTTTATTAGTATTTTGCTGTAGTTTATCAGCTATGCTGGCGTTGATAGTATCAAAAATTTTTGCTGATGATTTAGCAACTTCATGCATAATTTCTTTAGTATTGTCGATAACATTTTCTGCTACTGCTTTAGTGTGTTTGTTCTGACATTCTAAGGTTTGCTCTAAATTCTCTGCTGTTACTGCTTCTTTCATCGCCCCGCAAACCTGGGCAATATTATTTTGCAACAGCTCAAAGCTCTTTTGGCTCATTATTTGCCAATTTTCCAATAGCGCAGTGCTCATAGCAGTCATTATTTCTGCATTGCTTCTAACTGCTTCATTAACTAGCGACATATCTGCCGGACGCCCCATTTGCTGCATAAAGTCTATATAAGAAGCTGGATTCATAAAATCAAAAAATTGTTTATTAGAACTAGTCATATCTACCCTTTTATTTACTTGCTTAATTTAAGCTAGCACCAATAAAAACGCCCGTCAATATTATA
>JACCDN010248654.1_pt1 | contig 15751 bp, 14 predicted proteins | sample 7441691 | NCBI WGS metagenome assembly JACCDN01 (sample SAMN15323439, study PRJNA562643) | freshwater metagenome | isolation source: river surface water | place: USA:Blue River Watershed | collected 2017-08-16
GTACGCGGCGAAGGGATGTGCGAGCGCGTGAAACTGTGTGGCGCACGGCAGATTCCTTGATCCCAAGCTCTGCGGCAATCTCTTCTGTTGAACGACCTTCCATCTCCCACATAACAAGCGCTGCGCGCTCAGCAGGGGAGAGAAGGGCCAATGCCTGGCGGATGATTGCTGCATCCTCAGCCTGGGAAAGGACCTCAGAGTGATCACCAGAGACCTGCCACTTAGCCTCGACTTCAGCCTGGGCATCATCAATCACCACGAGGTTTGGACGGCGACCTTCCATGCGGAAGTAGTCAATGCAGAGGTTTTCGATAGTGCGGTGGAGATAAGAGAGGGCATGCTCTTCTGATTCAAGCTCAGGAGCTGCAAGCATGAACTTAATAAGTGAGTCTTGGGTGATTTCTTCAGCCTTAGCTGAATCCTTCAATACGCGATTGGCATGCGCGAGTAGCTCTGAACGGTGCTCAGTGTAAAAAGCCCCCAGTTCAGCAACTGTCCATACGCTAAGTGCCACTCGATTGATCCTTCATTAACCGGTTTTGTCCTGCAGAGCCAACCGTCGCTGCCTCTAACCCTTACTACGAATCCCAGTCTAGATTGTAGCGGGAAGGGGACAAAACGGACAAATTATCCGATATCAGCCTCTCTCGAGCAAGGTCGACATGGGGAGCACATATAAAGGCTCATAACCCAGCCCTATCGCATACTCAACCGAATCTGTCTTGAGAGCTAACGCGACAGGTGGGGATGCTTCTAGGAGAAGGAATCGAGGAAATTTTTCCTTTTCTAAACTCTCAAAGTTCATGCTTTTTAAAACATCAAAATCTGAACCTTCTGCATCAATTGAAAGCAGATCTATACAATCTGCTGGAAAATTTTGATCGTATATTTCCCTAAGAGTAATTCCGGGTACCGTGACAGCTTTTTCCACTTCCCATCCATCGGCTTGGAATTTATCTTTCCAGGCACTATTGACCGAGGATAGCGCTGGTTCTTTGAAAATTGTAAAGGTATAACTCCGCTCGGTTCCTACTGCCGCACAAATATTGATATCCCGAGTTCTCTCCTTATCAAAAATTTCAATGAGCTCGCTATTTGCATCAACATTTACTCCTCTCCACCCAATTCGTGATAGGTGCTGTGTAACAGAAAATCTATTGGGATGATGAGCCCCTACATCAATAAAGAATCCGTCTCTCTTACCAGCTATTGCATGCAGAAGGGCCAAATCTTCTCCACCTTGGCTCCAACTTATTGAAAATGCGTTGTTGAAACCTGCAATTTCAGAAGTTTGAACAAAATTTCCCCAGTTCTCTCGTAGAGCTACTCTCGCTAGAGCCTTCAGAAATCTCATAACTTTGTTCATTCTGAGTCCATTTTATAGCCCCATTAACTGTGCTTGCTTTTCGAAATTTGGCACTTGCGAACGTACTTCTTCAAATGTTCCCTTGGCAATAATTTTGCCACCATCAATATAGACTACTAAATCCGCAAATCTCACTGTAGACAACCTATGCGCGATCATTAACACAGTCACATTCCCTTTCAATTCCATTATGGAATTAGAAATATCGGATTCTGTCTGACCATCCAGAGCGCTTGTCGCTTCATCAAGTACTAAGAGCTTAGGTTTCGTAAACATTGCACGAGCAATACCCAAGCGTTGACGTTGTCCGCCACTGAGCTTTGTGCCTCTCTCGCCAACTTGAGTATCTAATTTTTGAGGTAATGAATCTACAAAATCTGTAAGGTGGGCTAATTGAAGAGCGCTATGAATCAAGTCCTCATCTTCAGAATTTTCTGGAAAACCCAGCGTTATATTCTCTTTGATTGAGCCACTAGACATAGCAACATCTTGAGGAACATAAGCAATTGCACCAGGCCATCTAGCTATCGTTTCAAGTGGCTTATCTCCTGATATCAAGACTGTTCCATTATCCGGCTGCAATGCACCTAGTAGCACATCTACGAGTGAAGTCTTTCCGGCTCCAGATGGACCTACGAGAGCAACAAACATTCCGCTTTCTACTTTTAAAGATAACTCATGTAACGCCGGTACATTTTTTTGCGGGTACGTTAAAGAAAGATTGTGAATCTCTATTGTTGGATTAAATCCAAAATGATCTGTATCCAATTTATTACTTGATTCAGGGTTTTCTTCAACCCCTTCGAGAGATTCGATCAACGTCAAAGTAGGCCCAGCTGATCCCAGGCTTTGACGAATTCCAATTGTTCCTTGTTGTATGCGCATAACCGCTGGTGCAATTCGAGTCGAGGCAGCCATGAAAACGGATAAAGTGGCCACCGCATTGCTCGCATCTTGTAACAAGAATTGGCTTGCACAAATTATTAGCGTACCAAGGACAACCGTAGACTCGATAACATATTTACTAATACTTGGTAAAAACGCGATGTTAGCCAAAGTGTCGGCTAACTGGAATTTGGTTTTTTCAATTTCTTTTGCGTAAAAGTATCTACGGTTACGAACAACTGATTCACGATAAGAATTCAACACTTCAACAATTTTTTCATTATTTGATACAGTCAGATTTGATTCAGCAAGTCCCAATCTTCTTGCGCTTTGATTTAACAACCGATACAGAAGAAGCCCCACGCAACCAAAAACCAAAACTGTACTTATAGCGATAGTAGGGTCGACGATTAAGAGTCCTACCGTCATAACTAACAATAATGAAAGGTCTGAAATAAGGGTGACTGATATTCCTATTACTCCCAACGTAATACTGTCCACTCCGCGAGTAACGGCATATAGAGTTTCTTGCGTAGTTCTTTTCTGGATGGTTAACAAATCTTGAGAAAGTAATTTAGAGATTAAGGAAGAAGATATACGCGCCCCGCGACGACTGAGAAAGTAGAGAGTTCGGCGTGTAAAAATCACAGACAGAATTGTGCGGCCTATCAGCAACCCAGCCGCAAGGCATCCAAGAACTGCCGCTTGTGTTTGAAAAGACTGATTTGATAAATGCAAGAAGCGAAGAACTTCTCCCACGCGATCGCCTGGCCCTTGGGAAGATACTCCGCGTACAGCTAAAGACCCAAGCATTCCTATTGCCGCAACTCCTGCGAGATCCAATAGTCCCAGGAATATCTGAAAAACCACAACCACAGAAATCTTTTGCTGATCGGCTCGAGAAAGCACTCTTGCAGATCGACCAATCGTTGTCTGTCGCCATTTTCGACGTAGTAAAGTCAGCATTCAGGTCTTCTTCGCCATTTAACGGAACTACTTCTTAGATTAATCATTGCCAAGCCGCTACTCGCTTCCAACTCGGAGGTATCAAATCTACTGGTTCATCCTGATATCTAAACCATTGATCTGGGCAAATCACTTTGGCGCCCAAATTTTTGCTCAACATGGCACCCCACCAGCTAAAGGTGGAATTTGCGATTACGTATGATGATCCAAACCGCATGATTTCTAGGGTCTGAGCTGATGAAAGCTGAGTATCTGTGAGCCAACGAGTTCTCGCTATAAATTCATTCGGGAAGACTTTGCGGGCTTCACTCTCTTCATCGGAAAAAACCCAAATTTTGGAATTTGGGTAGAGAGCGGACATTTCTGTGAGCGCCTGCCTGTAGTAATCTTCCGTAGGAATCCCAAAAGTATGCTCGGCCTTGTAATCACCGAATCTAAAGTGAACCACTATCGGAGCCTCACGTCCTGCCTCTTCCTTAAGGACTTGCACATTTAAATTTGATTCAACTGGCACGAGGCTGCTTACTTCTGATTGGGCAGTGGGGTTGAGGGTGAATCTATAGCTTTGAAAATAACCAATAATAAAACAATTTCCATTTTTTACTGAAGTTGATGAATATCCGATTCCTGTTCCTCGTACAACTGTAATCATTCTTCTGAAATACACTGACAGCACGCAGTTGCCTAGAAAAAATGTTACAGCCTTCACTGGGGTTAACAACTCCCACTTTTTGGGTGCTACACCAGACCTCAAAAGATAGCCCGCTGTCTTTGAGGCCAATTTCGAATATTTCTTTGGCTCCATCAAACTCACCCTACTTGGCAACCGAAAACTCGCAATATCCGGCAAGTTTTGGGCGTTGCGACGTGGTCTTCCAAGAATCCACTCGAGTTGAATTGAACGCTCACTATCAAGACTTAACGCATTTGATAATTGAAATAGTTGGTTCCCCAGTCCACCTGTGAGAAAGACGACTAAAGGTTTCTTACGCATTAGCCCCACCTTTAAAGGAATTCCAAAGGACTGTCTTTATTCCCACCAAGAAGTAGCGTTGAAATAGTCTCGCGTCAATCATAGAAACCAAAAGCCCAACTCGAGTCCTTTGGTTTCCATATCTGAGGCCTGAGATCAACTGCCGAGCCGCTACAATATTTAAAAAAGAACTTAACTCTCTTCTTTCGTTAATCTCCAATAGTTTCTTTGTTTTTCTAAATGCAGGCAGTAAGTCTTGGAGAGCCCTAATATTTCTCGTCAAGTGTCGTGAAGAGCCCGTAAAATATGTGTAATTGAGATTGTCTACAAATCTAATACTCCGAGCCTGAGTAAGAGCTTCGCAGATGAAAATTTGATCTTCGGCCATTCTTAGCGGATTAAAACGAATTCCTTTCAGAATTTCTCGAGAGAAAATAATTCTCCAAATGCCAGGATTAAGAGCAAGTGATTCGAGATCTCTTCCTGTCTCTTGGCTCCAAGGTTTGGACCTGCTTCTGTTATGAGAAATTTCATCACATACTGCATACGCTGCCACGGCAATATCAAATTGAAACTGTTCCATCATTTCCAATGTCGAGATGAAGTTCTGGACGTTTGGTTCATCATCGCTGTCCCAAAAAACGACCCATCTTCCAACACTGATTTCTAAGCCTGCATTTCTCGCGGTACCTGGATTTCCGAATAGCCCTTCAATTAACCGAGTATTTGTATAGGTATTTGAGAGATCAAGAAGTTCTTTACCGGTCAAATTATCTGAAATATCATGAACAAGAATTATCTCAATTTGTGAATTCGCCGAAATACTCTCAACCCAATCTCTGACAAAGCCTAATTTTCCTGCCATGCCACTAACAGGGCAAATAACGGAGGCTAAGATCCTTTCTTCTCCCTGATTCATACGAATTATTCTATGACCATTTGCTTCATGGGACTCTTCTACTCTTGTGCGTTAGTCAAGAATTTCAGTATTTTGTGACAAGATATGCGTATGTTGCCGCCAAAAAACGACTCTGAGTGTGCGATTGTATTTCTTGTAATAAACCGCATCGAAAGTTTGCCTATTTTGGCTATCAACTCAGTTCTAGCAAACTCAGACTCCCCGATTTTTATCGGAACTATTCGAGCAATTGACAGAGAAAATTTACCGACTGACGACCGGATAAATTATGTCGATTTAAGCGAAGATGCAGCGCGACTTGGAATACCCATTACTGAAGGCGTATACGAAAGCTTCGAAAAAGATGAGTTTTTCTCTCTAGTCCAATTGAAGTGGGCTTTGTTTAAGAAAGTTTCTGAGATTAGTAAGTGTGAAATTATGGTTTATAACGATATAGATGTCTTCTGGCTGCGACCACTCCTGCCTGCGTTGACCAATGCTTTTGCAATTTCATCAAAAGTTCAGGTCATGATTCAGCATTTTTCTTGGACACCAGGCCAGCCTCAATTATGTATGGGTTTCGTCGCTTTCAGGTTAGGTAATTATTTTGACAACTTAATCGAACGAGCTGCTGAGCTACATACGCAAATGCTTGAGACTAATCCTCGAAGTGGCGATGATGATGTGATCACAAGACTGTATACCTCAGAGGAGTTTCCGCTAGAGATCCAATTGTTACCCCAAACGACATTTCCAGTTGGAAACCTTTTGAACCTATATTCAAAGCGTGATGAGTTCCCTGGGTTGCGCCCATTTGATCCATTTATTTTTCACTCAAATTTCGTCGTTGGCCTTCGAAAGAAACTTTTAATTACGAAAATTGCTTACAGGCAACATGGTTTAAAGCTCACGGGCATCAACAGCTTCACTTCAACTCTATTGAGTTTGGAAATAATGATTTATCGAATGTTTCACCTATTACGAAGATGCCTCAAACATAGATAAGAAGTTGGGGGTTGAGTTAATGTCAGATATCTGGGAAGAGCGTCGTCCTTCTAGGGTTCGCGTATTGCACACCTATGCCAAAAGGATTGCCCGTTGGCGAATGAATAGTTCACCTTATTTGACTGGGGATTTATTTGCAGATAACTCAGATATCAGCGTCTTTCCTCCTCGCTTTAGAGGAAAGATGCCGACTGCACCTGAGATACGTTCTGCAAGAGTTATCTTTTGTCCAAGTGACAAACTTGATCAATTCTTCGAAGAATATAAAGCAGACATTCATGCAAAAGTTGTAATTTGTGGAAATAGTGACTTTGAATTTCGACAACTTCCGGTGAATATTCCAAGCACTGTTAAGCAGTTGTTTTTGCAAAACTCTTTTATCTCTGACAATCCATTGGTCACCACACTTCCCATTGGAATTGAGAATTTCAGGTGGGGGGTAAATGGCCATCCAAAAGACTTGCGTGCTGGTACGAGTTGGATTGAAAGAAAGAATGAAGTATTGCTTGGTCCATTCGGATTAACTCACCCAATCAGAATCGATGTTCGAAGAAACTTCTTGTCATCTCCTGAAGGCATTAAGTTCGTTCCGATGCGTATGAAACCATCTGACTACGCGAGATTGGCGCGAGATACTCGATATGTCGCAGCTGTGAGAGGAAATGGCGTAGATACTCACAGGCACTGGGAAACTTTATACCGAGGAGGAATTCCCATAGTTATGAAAGATGCCTGGAGTTCTGGACTTGCGGAGTTAAATCTTCCTATTCTTGAAATAGAGGCTTGGAATCCTGAGGAGCTACAGAATCTTTTGCTAAATACAGAAGATTTGGGCTTTGACCCAGGAAAAGTCCACTCCCTCTGGTGGCCATATTGGAAGAATTTGATTGAGTCGTATCTATGATTGGGTAGTGAATGTTTTCAAAAGCTTTGTAAACTTTACCCGTACTCACCTCGAAAACTTCGGTATCAATCTGGCCCTAAACACAACTAGTACAGGATTGACTCCAAAGAATGAGGTTATTGATTTACTTAAGCGACTCAGACCTCAGGAAAATGGATATGAATTAATTCGTATTGGTGGAGTTGGGGACGGGGGCTACCTTCTTCCGAATGATCTCTCTGGGATTTCTGAGTTGTTTTCTCCTGGAAGTAATCAGCTCGCTGATTTTGAGAAAGACATTGCTAATCGCTGGCAGATAAAGTCCTATATTTGTGATTTGATTGAAGAGAAACCAAGTGATTTGGGCCCTTTCCAAGACTTCACCTCCTCATGGGTCGGGCCTTACACAGATGGGGAAAAGTTTATATCTTTGGGCGATTGGGTAAAGGAGAAAAGTCAGTCTGAAGGGGATCTTCTGCTCCAAATGGATATAGAGGGCGCCGAGTTTCAAACTCTGATTGCAGCGCCAATCGAGATTCTTACTCGTTTTAGAATAATTGTTCTCGAGATTCATTTTTTAGAAGCACTTAAGAATCGCTGGGCGTTTAACATTGTTTATTCGCCGTTCTTCAACAAGATTCTCTCATACTTCGATGTGATCCATGTTCACCCGAATAATTGTTGCGGACTATGGAATTATGGAAATTTTCAATATCCAAGAATTATCGAGCTGACCCTGCACCGAAAAGACCGGAGCAGAGAGCTTCAGCCTCGAGAAACATCAATGAATGTATTGGATTCACCTTGCGTTGTTTCAAATCCTGAAATTTCTATAATTTTCAATGATTCCGACGACGGGTTGAGGATACAGCTGGAGCCGGCGCATAATGACTAACAAAAATCTTATGATTTCCGTAGTTCATTCCTTAAAGGAGCCCTGGCTTAGCATTTTTAGGGAGGGTTCTCAAGTAACTTGGCTCACATCGCCTAAGCCAGGTGAATTCCAATTGATTCATTTCCACGGTTCGAGACTGTCCATCTTCTGGGATAAATGGGATTCGCTACATGAAAAAATCAGGTGGAAGAATCGTTGGGTAGCTGCTCCATTGCGTTGGTTTGACCAGGTTGTGGCGTTACCGTTTTTAGGCATCATCCCGACCCTGAAGCCTTCAAAAGCGCTTGACACTGCGGATTTATGTTTTGAAATAAATTGTAAAGATACCTATCAATTTTTGCGTTGGAAAGATCTGGCAATTTTGGATTACTTTGTAAATCGAACCAATGCGGATTATCTCTTTATGACAACAAACAATTCCTACGTTAACTTTGCTGAGCTCAACCACCTCGTTAATTCACTCCCTTCCGACTCTTTCTACGGGGGCGTAGTTGCCTACGAAGGAGCTAAATTTGCTGCCGGGAATAATCGATTTCTATCTCGTGATGTCGCAGAGTCAATCCTGAACAGTAAATGGAAATTTCCTGCTGGAGATATCGAAGATGTTGCCATGGGAAAAATTGCGACAAAACTAGGTTTCACATTCACTCCACTTAAGAGTTTAGTTCTGCAATCTCTCCATGAATTAGACCTAACTTCGGATGAAGATTTGCTTCACAACTTTCACTATAGGGTAAAATCTGGATCATTAACCTCAAGAAATGATGTGTCTATAATGCTCAAGCTTCATTCTCGTCTAAATGGGCTCAAATAAATATGAGGGATTTCGTAACATTGCGGTTTGGCCATTGGCCTAATGAGGTTTCTACCGGTGAGCAAGTTTATGCTGATTTAGTTTCCATGGCATTAAATCGCGAAGTCAGGATTATTGACAATCAGGATAAATTTGCAGATATCCAAATCGAATCTGTCTACGGTAGAGATATGCTTCCGAGTTTCCGAGCTCGAACTTATAGATTTTTAGCTTCTCACACAAAATCTGGCATCGACTTCTCCAAGAGCAGATACTCCCCTAATCAACAGCCATCAAACAAAGCAAAATATTCTATTTTTTTTACAGGAGAGAACGAACGCCCGCCGTTTGGTGACTGGGATTGCTATCTTTCATTCGACTCAAACAGCTACGGCGGAAAGAATGCTTACCTTCCATTATGGTGGATTACAAGCTCGGATCTAATTCGCCCTACCGTTTCACCATATTTAGGTCGGCCCATCACCATAGACGAGATGTTAAAGACTCGGGAAGTGAACTTCAAGCAACGAAAGAAATTTTGTGTGGCGTTTATAGGAAAGGCTTATCCTTTTCGGATGCAGGCAATCGCCGCCTTATCATCAATTGGTAAGGTAGACGTCTATGGTGGAATTGCACGTAACGCCGGTAAAAAAGCAGCGCTTGAGAAGTTTGAAACATCACAACAGTACAAATATGTTTTCTCTTTCGAAAATGACCTCTTCCCAGGATACGTGACAGAGAAAGCTTTTGAGGCTTGGGCAACAGGAGCTATTCCTCTTTATTGGGGTGCTGATTCTGCAGGTTACTTGAATCAACGTGCACTCTTGAATTTAGAAAGTTTCAAGAATTTAGAAGCGTATGTTGAACGTGTAGGAGAAGTGGCAAGCGACGCCCACACATGGAATTCAATTGCAAGTCAGCCAATTCTGGCTAGAAGGCCTAACCTAGATGAAGTTTTAACTGTACTTCGTAGGGCGTTAGCCCCATTGGTAAAGAATGGAAACCAACTATGAATTCAAGCATCCCTCTCTATGTAATCAATCTTGCACGCGACATCGACCGATGGAAATCAGTCCTTCAGGAGACAGTTGAATCTCCTTTCGAAACCATTAGGGTAGACGCGATAAATGCGAGCGATCTACCGCAACAAGAGTTCGTTTCTTCTGGGGTCAATGCAGCATGGCTCTCACATTTAAAGGCTATGAGAAGTTTTCTGGATTCCAATGCACAGTTTGCTCTGATAGCTGAGGATGATTTTCACATCAACAATCTGTCCAGATTGAAATCCAGAATCGAAAAATTGAGCCATTACGAATGGGATATGGTTCAGTTAGGTTTTTTAAAACCTGGCCTTGATACCAGAATAAAGATTTTATTCGCTAATGTGGAAGGTTTGGTATTTAGATTCATTGGTCAAATTGGTTCGTCTTTCCTCTTTTCGAATATGCGCTTCACTTCAAGAATGAGGGTTAGTCAGTCGCTGGGCATACCCAAGGGTTACGTCCTTGACGATTGCCAGCCGGGTGCTCATTTCTACCTGGTTAGACGATCATTCTGTGAGGCAATAATCCAGTTAAATTCTCCTCAATTCCTAAGTATCGATGATTTCTTCACAGCGCTCTCTAGGATGCGAACATTCAGAATGCTTCGATCAAAAAGAAGTTTATCTGCACAAAAACCTTTCTCCGCTTGGTCTGGGCCTAGATTCAAACGCGACTTATAGAAATTCTGAATTCACTCTTGTAAATTTTTTGTACTGGAGATGCTCCTCCGATTCAGGGTCATTTTTGTAAAAAGGGCTCGGAGAAAAAACGGATTTTCCATTATTTGAAGCAAGAAAGCCACCCCACCAGCTTAAAGTTGAGTTTGCAAGAATTAGTGACTCAGCCATAGCCATCATCTTTAATGCTTGCCATGCGCTTGAATTACTCGGCGAGTAAACCACTGTGGGCATCAGTTCACTTATGATTGATTCTGAAGACTTTATGTCATCGGTCCCAATTACAAGGGGTAAATCTCTCTGAATTAGCCTTTTGTAATGCTCTGCGCTAATTAGTCCATGCGTTGTCGCGCTAGTTACATAGTCTCCACGTCGAATGTGAACATACTGATATCTCTTAGGTAGATCAACTGGCGTTGTTATAACTCCAACTAGTTTCTGCAGCTCTGGAAGAAGCAAATCTTCAATCTGTTCAATATTTTTTGCATTGATATAAAATCCAGTAACAATTTTTGGTTCTGATTGAGGTAGATTAGGAATTATGTAACTGTTTTTTGTTCTCAGCAAACCAAATTTCTTCTCTAGTTTATTGACCAAGAGTGGACTGAAAGTTGCTGCCTTGTCTAGGCTCTTAATCCCAAAGCCCACTCTATCTTTTCTAGTTGCACCTTGAATATGTTCACACTCAAGTAAGTTAGAAAACAGATCATCTCCGCTAAATCCATTAGCGTGAAATGAATCCATGAAAAGGTTCACCTTCGTACCATAGTATTGCGCTAATTTATGCGCGAAGCCCCACTGAAACAGCTGGTTACCAAGTCGCCCTGAAAGTTGTTGAATCAAGACTTAATTCAACTTCGAGAGAGCAGCTTTGAAGTACTCAATTGAAGATGATAATCCTTTACTAAGTTCAGTCTGTGGCTCCCAATCAAGTTCTGTTTGCGCTCTTGAAATATCTGGCTTCCGTTGCTTGGGATCATCTAAAGGAAGTGGTTTGAATTCAATTTCAGACTTGGATTCGGTGAGTTCAATTATTAGTTCAGCTAATTCAAGCATAGAAAATTCTGTTGGATTTCCAAGATTGATAGGTCCCATTGTTTTTGAGCTTGAGAATGCCAATTTAAACAATCCCTCTACAAGATCGCTGACAAAGCAAAATGACCTAGTCTGTAGGCCATCCCCATACATGGTAATTGGTTTGTTTTGGAGAGCTTGAACTAGGAAATTGCTTACTACCCGTCCGTCATTAAGTGCCATATTGGGCCCGTACGTATTAAATATTCGTGCGACTTTAATGTTTACACCGTACTGGCGGTTATAGTCAAAAAATAATGCTTCCGAGGCCCTCTTACCTTCATCGTAACAAGCACGAATACCAATCGGATTAACGTTTCCCCAATAGCTCTCAATTTGAGGGGAAATATTTGGATCACCATAGACTTCGCTAGTGGATGCTTGAACTATTGTTGCATTTTTCTCACGAGCAAGTTCCAGCATATTTATTGAACCCAGTACGCTTGTTTTTAGAGTTTGAACAGGAAATTTTTGGTAATGAACCGGAGATGCCGGACAGGCTAGATTGAAAATCATATCTACTTCCGCGTGAAAAGGCACCGTCACATCGTGGCGGATAACTTCATAATTCTTGTTGTCCAGAAATTTCTTTACATTATCCCTAGAGCCAGTAAAGAAGTTATCAATAGCAATCACTTCATGATTTTCTTGGAGAAGTTTCTCTGTGAGGTGGGAGCCAATAAATCCTGCTCCGCCAGTAACAAGTATGCGCATTTAGACCTCTCTTCTTTTCTCACTATATCATTTCAGTTTCTATTTCCAGCGACTTCTGATCGGTACTTCGATAAATTCTAAAGAAATTCTCGTTGCTACAAGACTAAGTAATGCCGTTAAAGAAATCTCTAGGATGGAGACTGAAAGCGAGAAACTCTTTACTTTAAGGTCGTGGAGAAGGAATCCTACGAGACTCAACATGGGGAAATGCCAAAGGTAGAACCCATAAGAATATTTTCCTAAAAAAGTGCAAACCTTAGACAAATTAATTGAGACTGTTTGCTGTGAAAGAATAATTATGCCTGCGGCAAATGGCCAGATCGAGATCAGTGACTGATATCCAGCAAGAAGGGGAAGAAAGAAATATACCGGCAAGATTAGAGCGGCTATAACCTTTAAAGATTTACCATGTTTGAAATAAACACCTTGGTACTCAAAGGCAATCAACCCGATTGAAAATCCCCACACAGCCCGTCCTATTTGATTAAGCACCTCGGAATCAAGAGGTGCTGAACAAATTATCATTAACCCACCAAGGATTACCGAGAAAGTCGTCTTTTTTTGGAAGACACGGTCTACTGCTGCCACCAAAACATTCGCTACCCACTCAGCTGAAAGACTCCAAATTGGATAATCAACAAGTACCGCTGGCTTATAAAAGACTTGAAGAATTAGTAAAGAAAAGAGGAGTGTTGGAATGCTTAAGATTATGGGCTTGCTCTGAGTCTCTCCGAGAATTTGGTGTCTTCCTATGAGTATTAAATCGTAGACAACTGTAAATGTAATTATTGCCAACACCATTGGGAAAATTCGTAGAAATCTAGATCTTAGAAATGATAGGGCAGTATTCAAGCTTATAACTCGAGCAAACGATGGTGCCAGTACAAAGCCACTAAGAATAAAAAAGAAATCAACTGCGATGTAAAGGTGCGAAAATGTATAGAACTCTGAACCTAAGGTGTGGAAAAGGAGAACAGATAATGCTGCTATCCCGCGAGCCCCATCCAGTGCCATCATTCTGGTCTGATTCATTTGTATCCTTATGTCTCATGCCGAAGTTACTCTTCGTACTGTAGATTGTGAACATGAAATTATTGAGCCCATTACAGGCTAAATTTCCACATTTCTATATGCTTCCGTTATTTGTCGCAGCAATTCTAGAGAATTTGATTGCATCCACTTGGAATGTTGACCCATACCACGAAGGAGCTCTCTTTCCCACCGCTGTGGGACTGGCAGAAGGACTCTCACCATTTAGAGAGATTAGTCAACAGTATGGTTTTCTAGGCCCGTTAATTGTCTCTATACCACTGCGGGTATTCGGAAATTATCTGATCGTGGAGAGACTTTTTGGTCTGTTATTGATTTTGTTGATAGCTCTTATGACGTATTTGAATCTAAAGAAATATACAAGTAATTTTACATCTGGACTTATAGCTCTTCTTTGGCTGACAATTAGCCCGATATGGAGCTGGCCATTTGAATCTACAGCCTTAAGTGGTGGCTACTGGCCAAACCACCTTGGGATATTTTTGGTCTTAACTGCACTCTATTTGTATTCAAAATCAGGAATAGCCGCACTTGTTGCAGGATTCCTTGTGCTTTTGTCATCACAGGCTAGAGCTGAATTCATATTTGTTTGGATTTTCATGTCCATTTCAATTTTTATCAACGAGAAGAAGCGGCTCTTCTGGGCAATAGGAAGTTTTTTTTCTGCAGTTTTGATTTATGGTTACCTCGCTGCAAATCAATCGATTAATGATTGGTTTCAACAGACATATGTTGTCTGGACAATGAGCCCTCCTGGCGTGCCCGAGATTAATCTAAACTTTTTTATTTTTAACCTCATTAATTTCTTTGGAGTTACTGTCATAGGTTTTATTCTTTGCCTCTCTGCCTTCTTTTTTTCAAAAAATTTGAAGTCGTTTGGGCTTGCAGTTCTCGCCCAGTCTCTCTTAATAGTTGGGTTCTTACTCATTCCTAATAGATTAAAATTTGATTTAAAAATAGGGAATTACAACTTTATTGAGGCAGTCAGGTATTCCTTTAGAAACACATTATTCGCCTACATTAATTTATCCATGGTCGTTGGCGCCATACTGCTACTTTTGCTTTATCTTAAGTATCGCAAAGATATGACTTCAAAGATTGAGAAAGCTAACCCTGCATTATTTATCTTACTTTCGGCGACGTTTGGAATCTTGAGTCTATTCCATAATTTTAACCCAGACTACACTCAAATGATCTGGCCGATTTTTGGGCTTTTGATCGTCATGCTAGTTCCGTTATCAAGAGTTCTCGATTTGAGTGCATTTACGGAAAAGACTTTTCGGGTCTTTGTGATAGGACTTCTTGTAGCATCTCATGGCACTTTCGTTTATCATGCAACGTCCCAGAAATTCCCTTATCAGACTCAAATGTTGTCAGGATTATATGGAAATTCTCCGAACCAAGTGCATAATCTTGATGCCTCTTTCAGGGTGGTTTCTGACAACGTAACTCCGGGACAAATGTTAATGGTTTGTCAATCTGGATTGCTCTCTACAAACGAAAAAGGTTTTCTCGGTTCTGATAAATGGACCTGGAACCAACAGCCTTCAGAAATGATCGCTGGTCGATTGAATAATCTAGAAATTGGAAGCACTATCCTTGCGTGCTACTTGAATTCAGAAGATTCTGAACGAATCAAAATTCTTATAAAAAGTAAGCAAATTGAGGTGTTGAATGAAAACAACAACTTTACTTTGTATCGGGTTGTTAAATCGATTTCGTGACAATTATTGGATCTTCCCCACTTAGTACGTCATATATTTTCTTTAGATATGAACCGACCACACTCAAAAGTATTGAGTTTACACCTATTCCAAAGAGAATCATCACGTACAAACTGGCAAAGCCTCTTGGCAAATCAGGTTGGTAGATTTTTAAAACTATAAAATAAACAAGCCCCATGAAACTTAGTGATAATGATGCAAGGCCCAAATAATTGGCAAATCGTAGTGGGAAATTGGAATGATTGGAGAATCCAGTTAGGCCAAGTTTCATGAGTTCTATAACGCCAAACTTGCTCTCTCCGTCAACTCGTGCGTCTCGATTGTATTCCACGTCTTTTTCCTCTAATCCCATCTTAGATATAACGCCTCTAAGGTAGGGTTTTGGAGACTTAATCTTCGTCAACGCATCAACAACACTTCTATCTAACAGTCTAAAGTCACCTGTATTACGCTTAATTGGATGCTCACTGGTAACGTCAATGAACCAATATCCCATATTTCTAAACAGTCTCATGGCTGGTGATTCTTTGCGGTCGATTCTTACACCAGAAACTACCTTGAATCCTAGCCTCCAGTACTCTAAAAATTTTTCAATCAGTTCAGGGGGGTCTTGTAGATCCGCATCAATCTGAATTACTGCATCGCCTCGGGATTGGCTGTAATTGAAGAGTATTGATTTCTGAAATCCAATATTTTTTCCAAATCGAAATGCTCTAATCTCCGGATAGTCTACTTTAAACTCCTGTAGCTTTTCCCAAGTTCTGTCAGATGAATTATTGTCAGTAAAAATATATTCGAAATGGAA
>JACCDN010555143.1_pt1 | contig 15750 bp, 13 predicted proteins | sample 7441691 | NCBI WGS metagenome assembly JACCDN01 (sample SAMN15323439, study PRJNA562643) | freshwater metagenome | isolation source: river surface water | place: USA:Blue River Watershed | collected 2017-08-16
CCCTCGTCAAGCAGCGCCTCGGGATCATCGAGCTTGGCCGCATGCGCGACATGCCCCATTTCCTCGACGACGATCATCGCGGTTTCCTGATCGAGCACCTGATTGATGGTGACCATCTGGCCCAGCTTCATTAGCTGCTTGATGACCTCGGAGGCCTTGACCGCCATCTTGTGCGCCAGCTCGGCGACGGTGATGGTCTCGGGTACGTTCACTTCGCGCACCACGGCCTCGGTCGGGTGCTGGAAATTGGATTCACGATCATCGGACTGATGATTGCGACGGCCGCGCGGACCTGCGCGCCAGCCATCGCGTCCGCCGGGCGACGAAGCACCGCGGGTCTTGATACCGCCGGCACCGCGTTTTTTCTCATCTTGCCAGGTGGACGAGACATTGGCGGACTTGATGGATTTCTTTTCGCCGGGCTTCTTGTCGTCTTTTTTCTCGGCTGGCTTCTTCTCGGCCGGACGATGCAGCGTGCCCTCGGCACGCGCCGCAGGCTGCTCAGGCGCCTTGATCACCTTGCGCGGCGCATTCATCATGGCCTTGATCTGGGCGACTTCATCGGCAACCGCCTTGCGCGCCTGCTCAGCGGCAGCGGCACGCGCGGCGACCTCAGCGGTACGTGCTGCCTCGTCGGCGGCCCGCTCTGCTGCGGCACGTCCGGCATTGTCGGTCTCTGTGACGGCTGCTGCGGCAGCGGCGCTGGCGCGCTCGGCCTCGGCCCGCTCGGCCTCGACACGCTCGGCCTCGAGTTTCGCCAGACGTTCCTGCTTCTCGCGCAGCTCGGCTTCCTGACGGGCGATCAGCTCGGACTGACGACGAGCCTCTTCCGCGCGGCGGGCCAGCTCGGCCTCATCGACCACTGCAGCTGCTTTCGGCGCTTCGACTTCCTGCACGACCGGGGTATCGTCACGTTTGACGAACGTGCGCTTCTTGCGCACCTCGACCTGGATAGTGCGCGACTTGCCGCTGGCATCGGCCTGCTTGATCTCGGTGGTTTCCTTGCGGGTGAGCGTGATCTTTTTCTTCTCACCGTCTGCCGTCGAGCCATGGACCTTGCGCAGATGCCCCAGCAGCTTGTCCTTGTCTTCCTTGGACAGCTGATCCTCGGCCGAGCTTTTCTCGACGCCGGCATCCTTGAGCTGCTTGAGCAGCAGGTCGGCCGGCATTTTCAGCTCGGAGGCAAATTGGGCTACGTTGTTGCTTGCCATTCAGTCCTCTTTTCTAGTCGCGCTTTCGATGATGTCTGCTCAGGGAATCACTTGCTCTCGGCAAGGCTCCACACGCGGGCCTGCAGCTCCTTGGCCCGCTCGTCATATTTCGCATCGATCAGCCGCATTTCGTCGTCGCTCACATCCTTGAATTCCTCGTCGATCAGCTGGCGCGCGCGTTCCGCCGGCAGCGCGAGGATCGCACCAAACTCGTCATAGGCGAGATGGCCGAAGGCCTCGAGCGTCTTGATGCCGACCAGGCCCAGCTTGCCGGCCGTGGCGCGATCCATACCGTCGAGGTTGATCAGCGCGTCTTCCATGCCCTCGAGCCCTTCCTCGGAAGCGATCGCCTCGGTCACCAGCGCGTCACGTGCACGGTTGCGCAATTCATTGACGGTATCCTCGTCAAAGGCCTCGATGTCGAGCATCTCGGAGATCGGCACATAGGCGATCTCTTCGAGGGTCGAGAAGCCTTCCTGCGCGAGGATGTCGGCGACCTCCTCGTCCACGTCGAGCTTCTCCATGAACAGCTGACGAATCGTCGCACGCTCGGAAGCGGCCTTGTCCGCCGATTCCTCGGCGGTCATGATGTTGATCTGCCAGCCGGTCAGCTCGGACGCCAGTCGAACATTTTGCCCGCCGCGACCGATCGCGATCGCGAGGTTCTCTTCATCGACCACGACATCCATCGCGTGCTTGTCTTCGTCAACGACGATCGAAGATACATTCGCCGGGGCCAGTGCGCCGATCACGAACTGCGCGGGATCGTCAGACCACAGCACGATATCGACGCGCTCGCCGCCCAGTTCGCCGGTGACGCTCTGCACGCGCGAACCGCGCATGCCGACGCAGGTGCCGATCGGGTCGATGCGCTTGTCGCTGGTATAGACCGCGATCTTTGCGCGCACGCCGGGATCACGGGCGGCAGACTTGATCTGCAGCAGGCCCTGCTCGATCTCAGGCACTTCCAGCTCGAAGAGCTTCATGATGAACTCGGGTGCTGTACGCGAGAGGATGACCTGCGGGCCGCGCGCATTGCGATCGATGCGCAGGATGAACGCGCGAACACGGTCACCGATGCGCAGGTTTTCTTTCGGGATCATCTGGTCGCGCGGCAGGCGCGCCTCGATCTTGCCAGACTCGACGATCGCATCGCCACGCTCCATGCGCTTGATGGTACCGGTCACGAGGGAATCACCGCGCTCGAGGAAATCCGCGAGGATCTGTTCGCGCTCGGCGTCGCGTATGCGCTGCAACACGACCTGCTTGGTATCCTGCGCGAAGCGACGACCGAAGTCGACGGACTCGATGGGTTCCTCGATGTGGTCATCGACCTCGATGTCTTCGATCTGCTCTTTTGCCTCGAACAGGAGGATTTCCTGATCGGGCAGCTGCAGGCCGGCCTCGTCGGGCACCACGTGCCAGCGGCGGAAGGTCTCAAACTCGCCGGTGTCGCGATCAATCGCCACGCGAATGTCGACCTCGCCTTCATAGCGCTTTTTCGTGGCCTGGGCGAGCGCATGCTCAAGGGCGCCGAAGACGACTTCCTTGTCGACGTTCTTCTCACGCGCCAGCGCATCGACCAGCATCAAAATTTCGCGACTCATTTGCGGCTCCTGAAATCCACTTTGGGCACCAAACGTGCCTTGTCCACTTCTGCCAGCGAAAACTCCAGCATCGCCGGCCCTTCATTTCCCTCGAATTCAAGTCTCAGCGTCTCGCCTTCTGGCGCATGCAGCACGCCCTGGAAGGATTTGCGATTGCCCGAGCCTGCCGTGAGCATGCGCAGCTTGACGACGGCCTCGTGGCCGGCGAAGCGCGCGTAGTCCGCCAGTTTTTTCAGCGGCCTGTCTAGTCCGGGAGAAGAGACCTCGAGGCGCTCGTAATCGGCATCCTCGACAGTCAGCACGTGCAGCAGCTGATGCGTGACCTTCTCGCAATCCTCGACGGTGACGGCGCGACCCTCGTCAGCGGGTACGTCGATATAGACGATCAGGTGCCCGTGCCCGCGCCGTTCGAAGTCCACCAGCTCATACCCCATGCCGGTGACTGTTGTCTCAATTAGCGCCGATAGAACCCCACCACACTCCGGCCCGGACGCCCCCGAAGGACACCCGGCCACAAACTTTTCAGGAAAAAAAAAATGGGCATCTGCCCATCTTTTATGCTTCACGCCCCGGATCTCCGCGTTCACCACCCGTCGGGGTGGCCCACGCTCGGGGCGACGCTTTGTTAAGTCCCTGATTATAAGCGATAAGCCTGTCCGCTGCAATGCACAGCGCGCTCAGGCCAATCTTGTCGAAAGAAGAATTTTTCGGGACTATCGGTTCAGCGCTGCCGTTGCAACGCTGCCGCTCACACGCTTGGGTTAGCCGCGCGACCGCCGGCGCGTTTGCATGCCCGTGCCAAACCGGTCATTCGACCACTGTCCACCGCCCTGAGATGGACGGCGTTGTCCGTCCTGCCCCCGATTGAAACGTCCCCCATTCACGGCCATCGGCAGGCCGATCGCGGTCTGCAGGGGATCGGGCTGACGCGGCTTGCCGGGGCGTTTGCCATTCTGCGGACCACCGCCACCAAAGGGGGTCTGCTGGTTGCCATAGTGATTGCCGTTGGGTTGTCCATGGCGCTGACCCTGTTTGCCACCCCGCGCCTGCGGTCCTTGCTGCGATTTCTGCTTGCCGGCCTTCTGCAGGCCGCTGGCGGCCATCAGGCTTCTGACCGCATGTTCGTCGAGCTCTTCCCAGCGTCCACGCTTGAGGCTGCCGGGCAAAGTCATCGCTCCGTAACGGGTGCGTATGAGCCGCGACACCGTCAGTCCGACCGCCTCGAACATGCGCCGCACCTCGCGATTGCGGCCTTCGGAAATAATGACGCGATACCAGCGGTTGGCGCCTTCGCCACCACCGTCGATGATCTTGTTGAAATTCGCCGGGCCGTCATCCAGTTCCACACCGGACAGCAGCTTCTGCCGCATGCCTTCTTCCAGTTCGCCAAGCGTTCGGACTGCATACTCACGCTCGATGCCGTAACGCGGATGCATCAGCCGGTTGGCAAGGTCGCCGGAGGTCGTGAACAGCAGCAGCCCCTCGGTGTTGAAATCCAATCGCCCGACAGCCAGCCATTTGCCGGTCTTGATCTGCGGCAGCCGGTCGAAGACCGTGGCACGGCCCTCGGGATCGCTGGTGCTGACGATCTCGCCGGCCGGCTTGTGATAGACGAGCACGCGCGGAGGGCGTGTGCTGACTTTGCGCTGCACGAGCTTGCCGTTGATTCGCACCTGATCGGCCGGCAGGATGCGCTGGCCGATGTGGGCGGGCTCACCATTGACAGACACTCTGCCCGCGATGATCAGTTCTTCCATGTCGCGGCGGGAACCCAAGCCGGCTTCGGCAAGCACTTTGTGCAGCTTGGGGGCGTCGTCATCGGCAGTCAGGTCACGTCGCACGGGCTTCTGCTGGCGCTGCTGGCGCGGCGCACTGTCCCCGGCACCGGCCAACTGATCATAGGCGTCCGAGGTCACGAAACTGAATACGGCATCAGCATCGCCGGCCGCTCCCTTGCCCGCCGTGCCGCGTGGCGAAGCGGACTTGCGCTCATGGCGCTCATGCTTCTGGTTGCCGCGCGGCCCGCCTTGCCTTTCCTGCTTGCCCTGATGTTTGCCCTGCTGACCGCGCCCCTGGCTGCGACGTGGCGGGTGCGCTGAAGCATCGCCGGTCGACGACGGATCGGCATCCGGCGACCCATCGGCAGATGACGCATCGGTGGGTGCGGCATCCGCGGTTCGCTCGACGCGCGCGCGTCGAAGCGAGCGCGGGCCGCGAACGCCACGCCGCGCCGGCTTTTTGTCCTGCCGAGTCTTGTCGCCGTCGGCGCCCGATGATGGGGGTTCCTGATCGGCGTCCGTCAGGCTGAGTGCGCCTTGCGGCTCAGTGGGGTTGTTGACTGTCATTGTCTGCTTCAGGCTGGGGTTGATCAGTAGCGTCGCCATCAGCGCGCTCACCTTCCTGCATTTGTCCGGCGTTTTCGTCGGTCGTTCCGTCATGCGCCGGGGAGTCCGTCGCTGGTTCAGCGCTCTCCGCGTGAGCTTCCTGACCGGCCTCTGCGCTTTGTTGCTCCGCTGCCTCGTCCTCGGTCTCACCGGACGCCACACAGACCGGGCGGGCGTCCTCACCACCGGTACTGGCCTCTGCGTCATCGGAAAACTCGATCGAGGCCTGATTCAGTGTGGCCTCGAGGCTTTGCTCCATCGCCTGCATCGCATTCGCCGCCTCGCTGCCCTCGCCACCCACGGGCTGCAAGGATGGCAGCTCTTCGAGCGACGCGAGGCCGAGATCATCGAGAAACTGCCGGGTGGTCGCAAACAACGCGGGCCGCCCCGGTACATCGCGATGACCGATCGCATCGATCCACCCGCGATCCTCGAGCATCTTGATGGTCTGAGAGTTCACTGCGACACCACGGATGTCCTCGATATCGCCACGCGTCACAGGCTGGCGGTACGCGATGATGGCCAGTGTCTCCAGCGTGGCACGCGTGTACTTCGGTGGCTTTTCCGGATGCAAGCGGTCGAGAAACAGCTTCATCTCGGGACGGCTCTGGAAACGCCAGCCGGTGGACAGACGCACCAGCTCAACGCCGCGCTCGTTCCAATCCTGACTCAGCTCATCAAGCAGCTCATTGATCGCCTCGGTCTCCAGCAGCGACTCATCGCCCTCCGCCGGTCCGGCGAACAACTTCTTCATGTCGTTGATCGTGAGTGCTTCGTGCGTGCACAGCAACGCAGTCTCAAGGACTTTTTTCGCCTCTACGGTATTCATCTGTGATTCTTGCAATACAGGTTGGTTGCAATGAGCCGCTAACTACAAGGCCTGCGTCAAAGAAGCTGGGGCAGGAGTTGTGGATGGTGCTTTTCGGCCAGCGCCCGTGTGGTGGGCTTTTTAGAGGGGCTGCTGGCGTTTCAGGCCGGTCATCAGGACTCGGCTGTGACGGCTGGCGGGTTATTCCCCGGAGGGGAGGAAGGCCGCGTCAAACTCGAACTGGCGCGCATTATAGGGCACTTCCCGGCACTTGTCATTGCCTCAAGGTGCACGGGCAATGCGCTGCTGCAACGCGGCCTGTATCGCAGGATGGTCCGAAAACGACCAGAAGACAGGCGCACTCGCTGTAGTAAACGGCGACGGTAACGCACCAACAAAAAGCCCGGTCACATGAACCGGGCCAAGGTAACTGGTTGCGGGGACAGGATTTGAACCTGTGACCTTCGGGTTATGAGCCCGACGAGCTGCCAGACTGCTCCACCCCGCGTCTGAGGGATGAGACTATACAAGGTCTCGCATCATTTTGCAAACGCTCTTTCGGCGAGACTGTGCGTATCGCGCGCGCACGGTCGCGTGTTTTCGAGTGTTACACTCAGCCGACGCGATGCGCCCGACCGGCATCGATACCTGTCGATTTCCCGATCCTCTGCCCAATCGTCAACCATCCCGATGAATTTCTGCTCACACTGCGGCCAGCCAGTTGAACTTCGCATTCCGCCTGATGACAATCGCGAGCGGCATGTGTGCGGCGATTGCGGCACCATTCATTATCAGAACCCGAAAATGGTCGTCGGCAGTGTTCCGCTGTGGCATGAGGCAGGCATCGACAAAGTGCTGCTCTGCCGGCGTGCGATCGAGCCACGCCGCGGTTACTGGACGCTGCCTGCAGGCTTCATGGAAAACAATGAGACCACGGCCGAGGCAGCTGCGCGCGAAACGCTCGAGGAAGCCGGTGCGCGCGTGCAGATGCTGGATCTGTATACGCTGATGAACGTGCCACATGTTCATCAGGTACATCTTTTCTACCGCGCACGCCTGCTAGATCTGGATTACTCCGCAGGCACGGAGAGTCTGGAAGTGAAGCTGTTCTCGGAGGCCGAGATACCGTGGGAAGAGATCGCCTTTCCCACGGTAGCCCACACGCTGAAGTTTTTCTTCGCCGATCTCGCGGATCACCACCAAGGCCGGGCCTTCAGCCTGCGATCGATGGACATCCGTCGCAAGATGAGCGACTGAGCGTATCGGCGCTCAGTCGCTCAGTACCTGACACACCCCTGCACTACCAGCTGACCTCGCGCTCCGGCGTGGCCGTGATCTTGTGCACTGACAGATCAGCGCCCTCGTATTCCTCTTCAGGGTCAAGCCGTATCCCGACAAAACGCTTGAGCAGGCTATAAATCAGCCAGCCACCGGCCACGGCGATCACGATGCCCAGCAGTGTTCCAATGATCTGCGCGCCCAGCGAGACGCCTCCGATGCCGCCAAGGGCCTGAACGCCAAAGATGCCTGCCGCGATGCCGCCCCAGGCACCGCACAATCCATGCAGAGGCCAGACACCCAGCACATCATCGATCTTCCAGCGGTTCTGCGTCAGCGTGAACATCCAGACAAAGATGACGCCAGCAATGCTGCCTGTGACCAGCGCGCCCAGCGGATGCATCAGGTCAGAGCCTGCGCATACGGCCACCAGGCCGGCCAGCGGACCGTTGTAGGCAAAACCCGGATCATTTTTGCCCATCATGACGGCCGCCAGCGTACCGCCGACCATCGCCATCAGCGAGTTGATTGCGACGAGGCCGTTCATCTTGTCGAGCGTTTGCGCGCTCATCACATTGAAACCGAACCAGCCCACGGCCAGTACCCATGCACCCAGCGCCAGAAAGGGAATGCTCGACGGCGGATGCGCCGAGACGTTGCCATCCTTGGTGTAGCGGCCGCGACGGGAGCCGAGCAGTATCACCGCCGGCAATGCCGCCCATCCGCCGACCGCATGCACCACCACCGAACCGGCGAAGTCATGGAAAGGCGCGCCAAAGCTCGCCTCCAGCCACGCCTGCACGCCGTAGCGCTGGTTCCACGCGATGCCCTCGAAGAACGGATAAACCAATCCCACCAGCAGCGCGGTGGCGACCAGTTGCGGATGAAAGCGCGCGCGCTCGGCAATGCCGCCTGAGATGATCGCCGGAATCGCCGCCGCGAAGGTCAGCAGGAAAAAGAACTTCACCAGTTCGAATCCACTCTTCTCAGCCAGCACGGTCGCACTACTGAAAAAGTGCACGCCATAGGCGATGCCATAGCCGACGAAAAAATAGGCAATGGTGGAGATCGCGAAATCCACTAATATTTTCACCAGCGCGTTGACCTGATTCTTTTTTCGCACCGTGCCCAGCTCAAGAAAGGCGAAGCCCGCGTGCATGGCGAGGATCATGATGGCCCCGAGCAGGATGAAAAGTGTGTCCGCGCCGCTGCGGAATGCGTCCATGGAAACTCCCTGTTAATGTGCAAAAATTGCTGCGAGCCCTGCCTGTTAGCAATTTTCGTTCCTTTTTGGTGCCTCGGAGGCAATTGCCTAAGCCATTGAATCCAATAGATTCTTTTTTTATTGCCAGAGATTAATCAACGGGAACGCACAATTCAGGTGCAATCAAGGATGCCGACTTGGTGAAAAGAATGATTCCCTGGCTGGAGCCGGGCATGCCATTTCCGGATCCCCGGGATGCCCTGACGGACAGGGAAGGGGCTCCCGGCTTGCTGGCGGCAGGTGGCGACCTGTCGCCCGAGCGCCTGCTGGCAGCCTACCGCGAGGGGATCTTCCCCTGGTTTTCCGGCAATCAGCCCATCCTCTGGTGGAGTACCGACCCACGCATGGTGTTGCATACCGGGGAATTTCGCATCTCGCACAGTCTGGCCAAGACGCTCAGGAAGGTGGATCAGAGCATGGCTGCGGGCGGGGTGTGGCAGGTACGTTTTGATACGGCATTCCGAGAGGTGATCCGCCAGTGTGCAGCTCCCCGCGAGGACAGCGGGGGCACCTGGATCTCGTCGGAGATCATTGAGGCCTATGGCGCGTTGCATGAGATGGGCTATGCCCATTCCTCCGAACTTTGGCACGAGGGGCGTCTGGTCGGGGGCGCCTACGGACTGTGTATCGGCCGGATGTTCTACGGTGAATCGATGTTCGCCCGGGTCAGCGATGCCTCCAAGGTCGCGCTGGCTTATCTGGTGGCCTTCCTGCGGAGCGAGGGGGTGGCATTGATCGACTGCCAGCAGGAAACTTCTCACCTTGCCTCGCTGGGCGCCCGTCCCATGCCGCGCACGGCGTTTATTTCGCTAATGAAAACAGCGGTGAATCAGCCCTCTATACACACTTGGCAGCCTAGACAACTGTTTGCAGCCAGTGGCCGCGACAAACCTGCAAACTTCGGTGTACGATCAAGTCACGATCAATCTGATGCCTCCCCAGGGAATCCATGACGCACCTGAAGGACCTGCCATTTTCCACGCTGCAGTTCTATGCGACGGCACCCTACCCGTGCAGTTATCTGGATAACCGCCAGGCGCGCTCGCAGGTCGCGACGCCTTCGCACCTGATCAATGCCGATGTTTACTCGGAGCTGGTCAAGAACGGTTTTCGTCGCAGCGGCATCTTTACCTACCGACCCTACTGCGATGGCTGTCAGGCCTGTACCCCGGTGCGCGTGAATGTCGCCGAGTTTGCACCCAACCGCAGCCAGCGTCGCGCATGGAAACAGCATGAGAACCTGACGACCTGGGTATCCCGGCTCGCCTATGTGCACGAGCATTACGAGCTGTACCTGCGCTACCAGTCCGCTCGCCACGCCGGTGGTGGCATGGATCAGGACAGCCGCGACCAGTACGCGCAGTTCCTGTTGCAGAGCAAGGTCAACACGCGCCTCGTCGAATTCCGCGATCCCGAGGGTGCATTGAGGATGGTGAGCATCATCGACGTGCTCGAAGACGGTCTGTCCTCTGTGTACACGTTCTTCGACCCGGATCTGCCTCGCTCCAGCCTCGGCACCTACAACGTACTCTGGCAGATCGAGCAGGCACGACAGCTCGATCTGCCCTATGTCTACCTGGGTTACTGGATCGCGCAGAGTGGCAAGATGGCCTACAAGACCAATTTCCGGCCGATCGAGGCCTTGCGCAAAGGCCGCTGGGAAGCGCTGTGAGCGGCACCCGTCGGCACAGTTGCCGCCGTGTGCTGCGTCCTTGCAGGTAAAATTGGGGCGCCTTTCTTCCTCCCTGCACCCAACGTGTCCGACAAGCTTCTCTACGCCCTTGCCCGCCCGCTGCTGTTCTCGCTCGATCCTGAGACTGCGCACAACCTGACCCTGCCCCTGCTCCGTTCGGCGGCGAGCCTTGGGCTGCCTCAGCTGATGAGCCGCCCGGTGCAGGACGTACGTGAGCTGATGGGCCTGCAATTCCCGAACGCTGTCGGGCTGGCCGCCGGCCTCGACAAGGACGGCGCTTACATCGATGGCCTGTCTGCGCTGGGCTTCGGCTTTATTGAGGTCGGCACAGTGACGCCGCGTCCGCAGCCGGGCAATCCCCGGCCGCGCATGTTTCGGCTGCCCGCCGCGAATGCGCTGATCAACCGCATGGGCTTCAACAACGGCGGCGTCGACGCTTTTGTGCGCAATGTGCAGTCATCGCGGTTTTATCAGGAAAAGCGCGGCGTGCTCGGACTGAATATCGGCAAGAATGCCGACACGCCAATGGAGCGCGCGACCGACGATTACCTGCACTGCCTGCACAGCGTCTATCCCTATGCGTCGTACGTCACGGTGAACATCTCGTCACCGAACACCAAAAACCTGCGCCAGCTGCAGCAGGCGTCCGAGCTGGACAACCTGCTCGCGAAGCTGAAAGAAACGCAGAGCCGCCTCGCGGACCAGCATGCGCGCTATGTACCCGTGGTGCTGAAGATCGCGCCCGATCTCGACAATGAACAGGTCAGCACGATTGCCGATGCGCTGCTGCGTCATCGGATGGATGGCGTGGTCGCCACCAACACCACGATCGCCCGCGACGCGGTACAGGGGCTGCCGCATGCCCAAGAAGCGGGCGGCCTGTCAGGCGCACCCGTGCGGGAACGATCCGACCGTATCATACGATCGCTGCGCACCCTGCTGGGCAAGGACTTCCCCATCATCGGTGTGGGCGGTATTCTCAGCGCCGGGGATGCGCAGGCGAAGCTGTCAGCCGGCGCGAACCTTGTGCAGCTCTACACCGGCCTGATCTATCGCGGCCCGGCACTGGTCAGGGAATGTGCGCAGGCGCTGGCGGGCGATCACCTGAGCTGAGCGGACCGATTACGTATCAACCCCTGACAATAAAAAAACGGAGACCAGCATGGACAAAGTCATCCTCGGAGAGAGCGATCTGGAAGTCTCGAAGATCTGCCTCGGCACAATGACCTTCGGCGAACAAAATACCGAGGCCGAAGGCCACAGCCAGCTCGACTATGCGCTCGAGCGCGGCATCAATTTCATCGACACTGCCGAGCTGTATCCGGTGATGCCGCGTGCCGAGACCTACACCGCGACCGAGAGCATCATCGGCAACTGGATCAGGAAAACCGGTCGCCGCGAGGAGATCGTCCTCGCCACCAAAGTGGCAGGCCCGTCCAAGGCGATGACCTGGATACGCAACGGCGAGAACAACTTCGATCGCAAGAATATTCGTGCGGCCGTTGAGGGCAGCCTGAAACGCCTGAAGACCGACTATATCGACCTCTACCAGCTGCACTGGCCCAGCCGTAATGTGCCCGTCTTTGGTCAGCTTTTCTTCAAGCCGGAGAACGAGCGTCCCTGCGTCGCTATCGAGGAGACGCTGGCGGTGCTGGCCGAGCTGATCGATGAAGGCAAGATCCGCTACATCGGCGTATCGAACGAAAGCTCATGGGGCGTATCGGAATTCATCTATTGCGCACAGACCATGGGCCTGCCGCGCATCATATCGATCCAGAACGGCTATCACCTGGCGAACCGCTGCTTCGAGAGCGGCCTGGACGAGACCTGCTACCGGGAAAACGTGGGCATGCTGGCCTACAGCCCGCTCGCTTTCGGTCAGCTGACCGGTAAGTACGTCGACAATCCGCAGGCCCAAGGCCGGCTCACGCATTTCCCGCCGGAGTGGAGTCCGCGCTATCTTCGGCCGCGCGTGGTCGAGGCCACCCGACGCTACATGCAGATCGCGAAGCGGCATGGCATGAGCATGACGGAGCTTGCACTGGCCTGGTGCTACACCCGCTGGTTCATCGCCTCGACCATCATCGGTGCAACTTCGATCGAGCAGCTGAAATTCGACATTGATGCGTACTCGATCAAGCTGTCCAACGAGATTGTCAAAGAGATCAACGAAGTCCATGCGGACTTCATGAACCCCGGACAGTAAGCCGGCGGAGGAAAACAACAAGCCGGTCAGGTTTGTCGCCTGACCGGCTTTGTTCATTTTATGAGCAGTGGCAGCGCAATCACGCCCCAGGTCACCAGCGCAAGAATAAACGTCAACATCACCGCCGCACTGCCCAGATCCTTGGCGTTCTTGGACAGCGGATTACGCTCGAGCGAGACGCGATCGACGACGGCTTCGATCGCGGAATTGAGCAGCTCGACGACCAGCACCAACACCAGCACGGCGATCAGCGCGATGCGCTCCAGCGCGGAGACCGGGATCAGCAGCGCCAGGACCACGCCCGGCACCACGATCATCAGTTCCTGCCGGAACGCATGCTCATGGCGCCATGCGGCCCGGAAGCCATCGATCGAGTAGAAGACCGCCGAGAAGATCCGTTTAAAGCCGCTTTTACTCTTGAATTCGCTGATCTGCTGGCTGTCGTCGCTCATGGTCAGTGGGATTGTCGCTGTTGATAGAGCTCCCTGAATGTCTTGCCCGAGGGAGCCGGCATGTCGCGATTATCCGTCCAACCGCCGGCCAGCGGCAAACTGTGGATCAGGCCCTGCCCACCGCCCAGGAATTTCAGGGCGCGCGCCGCAACCCGGGTTGCAAGGCGATAGAGTGCCGGGCGCTTGGCGACAAACTTCCACACAGCGAACGACAGATACTCGAAACCCGGCCGCAGACCGCGCTCGAACTGCTTCTCGCGCAGCTTGCGCAGCAGGTCTGGCAGCGGAATCTTCACCGGGCAGGCCACATGGCACTCGCCGCACAGGGTCGAGGCCTGCGGCAGATCGAGCGTCTTTTCAATGCCAACGTAGGAAGGCGTCAGCACGCTGCCCATCGGACCGGGATAGACCCAGCCGTAGCTGTGACCGCCGATCTTCTGATAGACCGGGCAATGGTTCATGCAGGCGCCGCAGCGTATGCAGCGAAGCATGTCCTGGAACTCGCTGCCGATAAGGCTGCTGCGGCCTGCGTCCACCAGCACGAAGTACATGTGCTCAGGGCCGTCCTGCTCATCGCTGGCGCGCGGCCCCGTCAGCAGCGAAAAATAATTCGAGATCGATTGTCCGGTTGCCGAGCGCGGCAGCAAACGGATCACCGTCGAGAGATCGGCCAGCGTAGGCAGCACTTTCTCGATGCCGGTCACGACCACATGCACCTTGGGCGGCATGATGGTACACATGCCCTCATTCCCTTCGTTCGTGACGACGGCCACCGATCCGGACTCGGCGATGATGAAATTGCCCCCGGTGACGCCCATGTCAGCCGACAGGAAATGCGGACGGAGCACTTCGCGCGCCTCGCGCGTCATCTCGGGAATGTCCGTCAGCCGCGGCTTGTTGTGCACCTTAGCGAACAGGTCGGCAATCTCTTCCTTGTCCTTGTGGATCACGGGTGCGATGATGTGCGACGGCGGCTCGTTGTCATTGATCTGCAGGATGTACTCACCAAGGTCTGTCTCGATCGGCGTCACGCCTGCGGCCTCCAGCGCGCGATTGAGCTGCATCTCTTCCGAGACCATGGACTTGGACTTGATGACCTTCTTCACCTCGTGCCTGCGGGCGATCTCTACCACCAGCTTCGATGCCTGCTCTGCCGTCTCAGCGTAGAGCACGGTCGCGCCCCGGCGCGTCGCCTCCTTCTCGAAGATGTCCAGCCACACATCGAGATTGTCGATCGCGCGCATCCGGCGCTCGATCGCAGCGTCCCGCGTGCCTTCGAAGTCATCCAGCTCGGTGATGGCCGTTGCCCGCGCGCCGACGAACTTGGACGCGAACTTCTTCATGGTCTGCTGCAGGCGCTGGTCGGCGAGCTTCTGCCCGGCGCGTGCCTTGAAATGCATGGTCTGTACCTGCATCATGCGTCTCCCGAAAGAACTTGCGCGACATGCAGCACGCGCGTTTTGTGGTCACCGGTGCGGCGCAGCCGGCCCTCGATGTTAAGCATGCAGCCCAGATCGCCCAGCACCACGGCATCGGCACCGCTGGCGTGGATGTTTGCGCATTTGTCATCGACGATGGCGGTGGAAATGTCACCGTACTTGACCGCGAAGGTGCCGCCAAAGCCGCAGCAGGCGCGCGCCTGATCCATCTCGGTCAGTTGCACGCCATCGCGGCGGGCAAGCAGCTCGCGCGGCTGGCGCTGTACGCCCAGTTCCCGCAGTCCCGAGCAGGAATCATGGTAAGTCACCGTACCCCGGAAACTCCCGGGCGCAGGCGCGGGCAGCTTGTCCAGCTTGACGACATTCACCAGAAAATCCGTCAGCTCGTAAACTTTCGGCTGCATGCGCGCGTAGCGCTCGAGCAGGGCCGGATGTCCGGCCAGTATGTCCTCGTAATGGGTCTTGATCGTGCCGCCGCAGGAACCGGAAGGAATGACGATGTAATCAAAACCCTCGAAATCCTGGATGAATTTCTCGGCCAGCTCCCGGGCCGCCGCTTTGTTGCCGCTGCTGTAGGCGGGCTGGCCACAGCAGGTCTGGGCCTCGGGTACCACGACGTCGCAGCCGGCGGACTCCAGCAATTTGATCGCTGAAAAGCCGATTTCCGGACGCATGACGTCCACCAGGCAAGTCACAAGCAGTCCCACACGCATGCTGAGTCCCCATGTCTGTATTTGTTTGACTTGCGATTATCGGCTGATTGAACGTGCGGAGTCACGCCGCACTGCCATGAAATAAATTTGCGGACTCCGGGGAAATCTTTGGCGAACGGCCTTGTGGGCGCTTTTCGCATTGTGGTATAACCCTGTTATTGCATCGCACCAAACCAACCATGAAACCCGAATCCCCTGCGAACGGCGATAAGACCTCCATTCAGGTGATTGAACGCATGATGGCGCTGCTGGACGCTCTGGCAGGCTATCCCGATCCGGTCAGTCTGAAAGAGTTATCAGCCGCCACCGGATTGCATCCGTCTACCGCTCACCGAATACTGAACGACATGGTCGCCAAACGGTTTGTCGACCGGTCAGAGCCCGGCACCTACCGGCTGGGCATGCGACTGCTTGAGCTCGGCAACATCGTGAAGAGCCGACTGAATGTGCGGGAAGCTGCTCTGCCCCATATGCAGGCGTTACATCGAAAGACCCAGCAAACGGTGAACCTGTCGGTGCGGCAGGGAGATGAGATCGTATACATCGATCGCGCATTCTCGGAGCGATCCGTGATGCAGGTGGTCAGGGCGATTGGTGGCCGCGCACCCTTGCATCTGACCTCGATTGGCAAGCTTTTCCTGTCAGTCGATGACACCAAGCTCGTCCGTGCCTATGCGACGCGCACCGGACTGGCG
>JACCDN010150223.1_pt1 | contig 15748 bp, 14 predicted proteins | sample 7441691 | NCBI WGS metagenome assembly JACCDN01 (sample SAMN15323439, study PRJNA562643) | freshwater metagenome | isolation source: river surface water | place: USA:Blue River Watershed | collected 2017-08-16
GCACGCGCGTTTTCTCGAACTGGATGAAGCAGATCGTCAACGTCAGTACAAACGGAGCGAATTCCCTGTTCTACCCATGCAACCCTGGAATGGCAATTCAGGCGTTCCCCTGATTCGCCTTAACGCGCTGCCTTATCCGGTTCTCACCACGGAGCGCCAGATTCCCGGTGGTGACCTGATCTCCCATCTTTACCAGGAGATACCAGAAATTGTGGTGGTTCAGAAGGAACGGTACGTATTTGCCGGGATTACCGCCGTTGCCGGGATTGCCGTACTCGGTCTTCTGATCCAACTGATTCAATATCTAAGCGACTTGAGAAGATCAAAAACATCGGCCGAGGCAGAGAGTCTCCAGCTGCATGAAACGCTCTCTGATCGCGAGCGTGAGCTGCAGCGCTTGGCCTTTGTGGATACCCTGACTCAACTGCCGAACCGAAACGCCCTACTCGAACATCTGGCCTCAATGATCCCCGAGTTTGTTTCTGGCGCCCACTTCGGGGCACTTTTCCTAATCAACATGGATAGCCTGAAGCTGATTAATGATCGACTCGGCCACAGTGCTGGCGACCATGTTCTGGTTGAACTAGCGAATCGCCTTCCCGACCCCAACCGCCCGAATACCTACGTCGCCCGCCTTGCTGGTGACGAGTTTGTCGTTCTAGCTCACTCGAACGCATCGACCCGGGAAGCTGCAACACGGGCGGTCACCGAGTTCGGCCACGCCCTGTTGTCACGAATCACTGCCCCCTATTTGATTAATGATCACACCGTACACATGACTGCCAGCGTAGGCGTCACCCTCTTCGGCCCGGGCCTCACCGTTCAGCCCGATGTCCTGTTGACAGAAATCGATGCGGCTATGTTCGAGGCTAAACACAGCCATCGTGGTGGCATCCATTTCTTTGACGACCAGGTGCGACAGACCCTGGAGGGGCGCGCTGACATGGCCAACCGGCTGATTCATGCCGTTCGATCTAACCTGTTTGAGCAGGTGTATCAACCACAGATGGATACCCAAGGCTGCATCGCAGGCGTTGAAGCGCTCATACGGTGGCAGGATGAAACCCTAGGAGCAGTCTCCCCCGCCACGTTCATTCCCTTGGCCGAAACACTCCATATTATTGCTGACATTGACCGCTGGGTTCTGAACCGTGCCTGTCAGACAGCCGGCAGCTGGCGGCAAAGCCCCTTGCTGCGGCAAGTGCCTATTTCCATCAATGTCAGCGGTGAATTTTTCGGCATGAAGGGTTTTGTCGATGAAGTCGCTTCCGTTGCCGCTGCACATAAAGCAGACCCGTCACAGATCATGATCGAACTGACGGAGGGTACGTTAATTACCGACTCGGAGCAGAATCAGAAAACCATAGCCGAACTACATCGGCTTGGTTTTCAGGTTGCGATCGATGACTTTGGCACTGGAAACTCTTCCCTGTCGTATATGCGCCGCTTCAATGTGGATCAGCTCAAGATTGACCAGAGTTTTGTACGGGATATGCTGACGGATGAACGCAGTTTAGCCATTGTCGAGTTTATTATCCGGCTGGCCACCTCGCTCAACTACAAAACGCTGGCCGAGGGTGTAGAAACAACACCGCAATTCGAAAAACTGAGCGAGCTGGGTTGCACCCTATTCCAGGGCTACCTGTTCAGCAAACCACTCCCGCTCAATGCCTGTGAATCGTATATCCACCAATCGTCAGGCACCCCCTCATCCGCTCAATAGTGCCACAGCATCATGAGCGGCATGACGACTCACCGTAATAGCCGTGTATTGCAGCTGTAAACCATCAACACGCCCCAGCAATACGAGGTCTCCCCGTGCCTGCTGCTCGGCAAGCAAGGCAACCGGCAATGGGAACGCACCCACTGCTTCCCAACCGAAGGCGGTCATCAGTGCCGAATCATCAAACTCGCCAGTGGCTTTGATCTGCAGATGTTGCCGGTCGAACCAGGCATCCAGCCGGCCACGAAGCAGGGTTTCTTTACCCGGTAACAGAATCGGTAATTCTTCCAGGCACTGCGGGAAGGGTTTTGTCACACGGCGCGCAATATCTTGATGCGCCACAAACACCAGCTCCGATTCGAATAGTTTGCGTGAACTCACACGCACAGGGCTACCCGCTGGCACGGGGGTATCCGAAATCACCACATCCAGCCGTCGTAATGCCAGCTCGGCCAATAACTGCTCCAGCGTTGCCTCATGACACACCAGTCGAAAGTCTGCCGATTCGGTGAGGACGGGTTTCAAGAGACGGAACACCAAGGCCTTATTCAGGGTATTGGTCACACCCACCCGAAAGTCCTGACTGGTATTTTCTGTCAGATTTCGCAATGCGTGCGCCATCTCGGAGCCCAGAGAAAAGATCTCTTCGGCATACTCCAGTGCCATGCGCCCGGCCGCCGTGAGCTCCAGATTACGGCCCACCCGGTTAAACAACAGAGAACCAAGCCGGTCTTCCAGAATCTTGATTTGCCCGCTCAAGGTTTGGGGCGACACGTGTATCGCCTCACCCGCCCTTGCCACGCCGCCCAAGGTGGCGACTTTCCAGAAGTAATAAAGATGCTTGAGGTTTACAGGGCGATCAGTCATGTCGGTTTTCCCGTAGTATTTGTTAACAAAATACGACTTTTATTGCGGTTTGAAAAGCCTATATTGACAACAAGGGCGCGACACAACAGAGACAAACCCCAAACCCCAACCGCATTACCCGTCGTGCCCGAGTCTCCCGCCTCGGAACATGTCCCTTCTGCATGTTCCTTAACTGCCCGGTACGCCGGGCAGTTTTTTATTTACCGTCTGGCAGTCAAGGTCAGGGAACCTACTGACGCGGAAAAAGTTGACGGTCGCTTCATAAAAACCGTATTAAGCCTGATCAAAACTACCAGAAAATGTAAGCATTAATCTCATATGGGTTTCAGAGCCATGATGCGCAAAATTCTTGGTGGTCTTGTGTTTTGCCTGATATCAACGCAAAGCTTTAGCGCCGAACCCGTGTACATCGGTTTTAGCGGCAGCTATGGTCAGAAATCTGATACCTCGTCCAAGGCGATTGAACTGGGTGCCAAGATTGCCATTGATGAAATCAACGCCCGGGGCGGCGTACTGAAAGGTCGTCCCCTAGCACTCATCACCAAAGACAATCAGGGCTTGACCATGCGTGGGCGAGATAACTATGTGGAACTCGCCGGACAAAAGGACATGGCCGCCATTCTAGGGGGCAAGCACAGCCCGGTGATTATCGAGACGATTCCTGACGCTCAAAAGATGCAGGTACCCTACATTAGCGTATGGGGGTCAGCCAATCAGATTACCGATACGATTCCAAGCGATAGCTATATGTTCCGTGTGTCACTCAAAGACGAATGGGGTGTAACGGCACTCTTGGCCGAATCCGTCAAAGTCAGCACCAACCGTAATGTCTGTGTTCTTGTTCCAAATACCCTGTGGGGGCGCTCCGGGGAGCGCGTACTCCGTGACCAGTCACAGCGCTTGAAAGCTAATCTTGTATCGGTCAACTGGTACAACTGGGGGGACAAGGCCTTTGATCGCCAACTCGATGCTTGCGCGGCCAGTAAGGCGTCTGTGATTCTAATGATCGCCAACGAAGGCGAAGGTGCTTTCATCATCAAGGAGCTCGCCGCACGCCCCAAGACCGAGCGTGTGCCCGTTATTGCCCATTGGGGCATTACGGGGGGCGATTTTGCCGAATTGACAGGTGATTCGCTAGACAAGGTGGATCTGCGGGTGATTCAAACCGTTAGCTTTGTGAACAACCCGCGCCCTCAAGCTAAAGCGCTAGCAGCCAAAGCTGCGGCCGCTCAGGGAGAAGCCACGCCGGACATGATCGTCAGCCCAGTGGGCTTGGCACAGGCCTATGACGCGGTTTATTTGATCGCTAACGCTGTGAACAAGGCTCAATCTACGCGGGGTACTGCCGTACGCAACGCCCTTGAGAAACTCCCACCCTACGACGGTGTGATCAAGCGTTATGCGCCTGCCTTTACAGTGACACATCATGACGCGCTAAACAGCCAGCAAGTGGTTTTTGTTCGGATTTCGTCAAACGGCAGCATGCTGCCCATACGTTAATACTGTGTAGCATCAACACTTATGAGTGACTCTATCCGCCTCCAGATTCAAAAGGGCTTTGGTCGTTTCATGACACGCTATGTGGTGCTTTCTGGCACCCTCGTGTTGTGTTTGGTGAGTGTCTTTCTGTTTTATTTGACACAACGCAATCTGGAATCTCAAAGCGATCTGGTGCGCACGCAACTCAAGTCAGAGATTTCATCGGCACTCACCCAGGCTGACACATTGATCAATTCGCCGATTCTCTGGACCGGGCTGATGGACAGTTTCAGTCACGAGACAGTGGTGAAACCGCTATTCGTGCAACTCAATCGCTTACCAGACCAGCAATTCACATTGCTTGATTATCAAGGACGCATATCCATAGATGCACCCAATGTCAGTTCTGCTGTACTTGAACTAGCACGCCAGACCTTACCCGATCTTAAAGCAGATGGCATTGAGACCAGATTGCTCAAGTCAGATACCGAAGGTGATTTGTTGCTAGCGGTACTACCCGTGATGTCACCACTCAATGAATCTCCGCTGGGTTATGTCGTGACCCTGTTTTCGGTAACGCGTTCGGTCAAGGCACTGAATGCTGGCAACATGTTGGACTTTGAGTTTTCACTGAACACGGATTTCACGCCAACCGACTGGTGGAAGCTACGCGAACGCTACAGTGACCAGATTCAGATTAGTGACCGTGGCTTTTCATACAACACGCGCTATGCCATGAGCCTGCTGCCTGATCTGGCGGCGATAGGTGCTTTTCTGCTGATACTGTTTTTCCTGGGCTTCTGGTTGCTGGGTCGCACTCAGCGCTGGCTCGATGGTTTTTCACGAACGTTGACGGCCCAACTAGACCAGTTGGTCGCTTACGCACGAGACATTTTTACAGGCAAAGCAGTGACCATTGAAGCGCCCCAACGGCAAGACACCGAGGTTGGCACAGTCGTTAAAGCCCTTGAAACGCTGCTCAGTGAGCAGGCTTTGGCGCAAGAGCGTTTACGCAAATTGGCCTTCGAAGACTCGCTGACAGGATTACCGATCTATACCCGCTTCCGCGAGTCGCTGGATGCTCGCTTACGCGAGCATCGGGCGTGGGATAACCCCCTGACCCTGATTTACATGGATATCGATAACCTGAAGCATATCAACGATATCTATGGCCACGCAGTGGGTGACCGGGTCATCCAGCAAGCCGCTAAGGTGCTGGCTTCGCATCTGCCAGAGCCGCGCATGATTTCGCGGCGAACAGGGGACGAATTTATTGCCTGGCTACAGGTAGATGCTACCCAATTACAGGAATGCACAAAAGCGATCACCCGCTTCGAGATCGAACATCAAGGTGTATGCATTCCCATTACGCTGACAGTCGGTGCCGCCAGTTATCCACAGGACGCACAAAGCACCAGCGATCTCATCTTCTGTGCTGAATACGCCCTCAAACAAGCAAAGCAGCGCGTACGGCAATCCTTCGTGATTTTTGACAACCAGCTGGGCCAAAGCCTACTGCGCATCAAACAGATCGAATCACGTCTAACCTCAGCCATCCAGAACTGCGAAATCAAGCCTTTTTATCAGCCAGAAGTCAGCATGTTAACTGGGCATCTGACGGGCGTTGAAGCGCTGGCGCGGTGGCACGATGCCGAGTTAGGCTGGATTTCTCCAGGCGAATTTTTGCCCATTGTCGAGCATCTACGTTTATCGACCGCACTCACCCGGTGCGTGATGTCGGGAGTTTTTGCCGATGCAGAACAGATTTTCCATCGTTTCCCGGGTGCAAAGATTGCCATCAATGTTGCACCTCAAGATTTCCATGATGATGGACTCATCCATGAGGTCGAAACCTACGCAGCGAACCACCCACCACAGGGCGTATCCGGATTTGAGCTAGAACTTACGGAACAGGATATCGTGGATCTGGACATCGATATGATGGCGAAGCTGGACAAACTGATCGATGCCGGCATCCGCGTGGCCATTGATGACTTTGGCACCCGTTATTCATCGCTCTCACGTTTAACCACCCTACCCCTCCATCGATTAAAAATCGATTGTGCCTTTGTGTCGAATATCACGGATAGCAGGGGTGAAGAGGTCGTACGACTGATCATCAGCCTGGCCAAGGCACTGAATCTCGATATCACCGCAGAAGGTGTCGAAACGATTGCACAACGTGATCGTCTGATTGAGCTGGGATGTATTCATGCACAAGGCTGGCTCTATCAAAAGGCCTTACCGCTGCCTGAGCTTCTGGCATTACCCCAGCATCTACCGCCACGGGAGCAGTTCTGATGCGCCTAACATGGCTTCTGCTAGTGAGCCTCTGTTTGGCACCCTTCTCAATACAGGCGGCCTGTTATGGCGACCAGGCGAAGGCCAGCACCCCCTTGGTTTTCACACCGGTACCGCAATTACCCGCACCCACCATGTTTGCGCGGTGGGCACCCGTATTAGAAGCTGTTGGCAGTACCTCAGGACAATGTTTTGACTTAGTGATCAAGGCTTCGATTCCCGAATTTGAGAAGTTTCTGCTTTCAGGCACTCCCACACTAGCCTACGCCAACCCCTACCATGCTGTAATGGCCTACAAAGCCAAGAGCTATCAACCCCTGATCGCTGATGGCGCCACACTGCTAACAGGCATTCTGGTCACAAAGAATGAAGGCACCATCAGGCAGTTAGCGGATCTGCAAGGGCAACGTGTGGACTTTCCGGCACCTAATTCTTTTGCCGCATCATTGCTGTTACGGGCACATTTGCAGCAGCTGAAAATTTCGATCCGGCCGAATTACGTCAAAACCCATAGCAATGTGTATCGCGGCGTACTGATTGGCGAAGCCGCTGCCGGCGGTGGCGTGAACAAAACGCTGGAAGGTGAACCAGAAGAGATTCGGCAGAAACTACGCATTCTTTATGAAACCCCGGGTTACCGCTCTCACCCGGTGATCGCCAGTGCCAAACTACCGGCCATCGTTAGAGAACAGATTCGGCAATCTTTTCTAGATCTGGCCAAATCCGAGCAAGGACGCAACCTTCTTGCGGGTGTGCAGTTGAACGCACCTATTCCAGTAAGTTACCAAGCCGATTACCGACCTCTGGAACATTTGAATCTGCAAAGACTGGTGGTCTACGATGACTAAGTGGCCAGCAACAACACCGCCGTTAAGCACGGCCACACAGTACCACTGGTCATTCATACGCATCGGGATGTGGGTATCGCTATTTGTTCTGGTGATGTTACTGCTGGTTGGCATCTGGTCATACAAACAAACAAATGACATTGTTCGGCAGACCCAGGAACAAGCGGGAACCGGGCTTGCCATCGGGCTTGCCAACGCTATCGAAGAAAACCTGATTGTGCGTAATTTTGCCCAGATAGAGGTGCAGCTACTCCAGGCGATGTCTGATGAACAAGTGCAGTCTGCACTTATCGCAGATTCAGATGGAAAAATTCTCTCTGAAGCACAACGCAACCCCGATACCGGCAAGGTTCAGGTTTTGTTCAAGGATATCGGGAACCGATTTACTGAGCGCCCGGTAACAACTGCTGAAAGCGCCGATACATTGCAAATCATCAAGCCAATTGGTTCGACCAGCAATGTTGGTTGGGTGCAACTGCAATTCAATCGGCAACGAGGCCAGGCACTGCTGAACGGCATTCATCTTCAGCTTCTGTTAATTGTTGGCTTGAGTGCGCTCATCATGCTGGTGGTGCTTGGCTTCAGTCTGCGTAATACCTACAGCAAGATAAAATCAAAACAGGCATATATCGAAGACCTCAACGATAGCCTGCATTCAGCCGCCTTTTACGACCCGTTGACGAAGTTACCCAATCGTCCCCTGCTCCGAGACCGCTTGCAGCAAGCACTTTCCTTATCAGCTCGATCACACCATTTTGTGGCGATTTGTTATATCGATCTGGACGGATTCAAAGAAATCAACGATCAATTCGGCCATGACGCTGGCGATGTGGTGTTGATTGAAGTCGCGAAGCGACTCAACCTCGCTGTGCGTCAACACGATACCGTTGCACGCATCGGTGGTGACGAGTTTGTGCTCGTCATCAATGACTTGAGCAACCCATTCGATAGTGCACCTATTCTGGATCGATTGTTGATCGATCTGACACAACCGATTGATATTGGCCATCATATGGTCTCGATCGGTGCCAGCATGGGTGTCTCCGTGAGTCATCAGCATGGGAACAACCCCGGCGCCTTGATTACGTTGGCAGACAAGGCCATGTATCAGGCCAAAAATAATGGCAAGAACCAGTGGTGTTTTTACGGCACGATCGATTCTGCTCCCGCCTGACTTCCCGAAGGTTAGTGCCATAGTCTGTCCTATTGTTGTCTCGACAGGCCCTTCTTTTATTCACGGTTTATTCATTTACAACTGGTTATGTCCAGGACAACCAGCTATAATTCGAACAGACCCAAAAATGGGCGTGGGGGAGACTCTATGGGATTAAGTTTCAAAATTGAGGTCAGAAACAATGCCAGCGAACAATGGATTTTTTTTGAAGAACTTGAAAAGAGTCCTGAAGTCGTTCGCGATTATGTCCGGCTTGTTCGGACTGCTTACCCTAACTATTGGGTACGTGCGCTGAACAAAATGACGGGTGAGGTTATCACCAGTTTCCAGACAGATTGAGCTAGCCGCCCAGTTCGTGCATATGCCGCCATTGGGTGACGAGTGCCGGCACCGCATCAATGTCAGTGATGATGCGCACGCCGGTGATGTCTGTTTTTCTGGATAACAAGGCACTACCCCCTGCCCAGATCACAATTTCGGGCGCTAGCAGATCGCGGAACTGCGCCAGATCCTTGAGCGCATCTCGTGCCGGATAAGCCGCACTGAACGATACAGCCACTACATCGAAGCCCCCGTTGCTGGCATAACTCGCAATATCCGATAACGGCAAGCGTGTGCCCAGCGACGTGCACTGTGCACCTTCTGCAGTGCACATGGCTTCTACCATGAGCAGACCAAGGCCGTGCTCCTCACTGGGGAACGTCGTCAAGAGAATGCGCGGTGGGTGGCTTGTGGCTGGCTGCAACTGGATGGCATGCCGAATCACATTCTGAATCTGCTCGGTGTACAGATGTTCCTCGGGCACGCTCAATTCACCTCGCAGCCAGGAATCTCCGACCACGTCGTTCATAGGGAGCACGGTATGGGTGATAAAACGCTGCAGACCCTCTTTGACCAGAACCCGGTTGAGGCTATGGCGTAGCTCATGCCCACGATGCATTCTTAACAATTTAAGCATGCCGTTGCACTGCATGTAACGCTCTGGGTCCACCGTTTTACTGACCTGGGTATCCAGCAGCTGGAGCAAGGCCGAAAGATCCTGTGTAATGATCTTTCCCGGGCGTAGCCCCTGATCCATCAAACGGCGAATGATGCGCAAACGCTCGATCTGTTCCATCGGATAGATACGCTCACCCGCGCCGTCCCGTTCCGGGTTCGGAAAACCATAACGTCGCTCCCAAACACGTAGCGTGTCTTTACCGATACCCGTATCTCGCTCAACTTCGGCGATGCGTAGGCCTTCTGTCATGCGGAGCGTACTTGGAAATTCTGGTTTGTTCATTTTGTCTGCGACAAACACATTATGACTATTTAATTGACATCCATTCTGCCACCAGTTTCTTGTCTTGGACAAACAAATGCCATTATTTTTTCAAGAACACAAAGCACACGTCATCCCCTGTTTTTTCAGGGCCATTAAACGTAGTAAAGTGTGAACATGAACTCAAACAGCATCACCAAAGTCCGCAACCTGTTATTCGATGTCTCCGTTGTGTTGATTACCGTCCCGTTCGGTATCGTTCTGGGGCTCATTGGTTTTGCCCTCCCCCTGAAAACCCGTTTCTGGCTGGTGAGGTGCTGGCGCGGTAGTTTCACGTTTTTGGAACGCCACCTCCTGGGGATACGTGTTGAGATCATCGGTGCGGAAAACATCCCACGTGAAGCCTGCATCGTTATCTCCAACCATCAGTCCGCCTGGGAAACCGTCGGACTACAACAGTTGTTCTACCCCTGCGTTTTCGTGCTTAAGCAGGAATTATTGAAGATACCGTTTTTCGGCTGGGGGTTATCCGCTGTCAAAATGATCGCGATCGACCGCGATACCTCCAAAAAAGCCCTGAAGAAAGTAACCGACCAGGGCGTTGATCGCCTGGCCGCCGGTATTTCGGTCGTTATCTTTCCGGAAGGTACCCGTGCCGATGCCCATACGTTACTGCCCTTCCAAATTGGCGGCGCCTATCTCGCGAGTAAAACGGATGCGCTGGTAGTGCCGGTTGCCCATAATGCGGGTGCGGTGTGGCCTAAAGGTGCCTCAGTCAAAGGGCCAGGTGTCGTCACAGTGATTATTGGGAAACCCATACCTAGCGGCTTGAAGCCTCAAGCTTTAAATGCGCAAATCGAAAACTGGATGCAAACGCAGATTGCCTTCATGCAGGAACGCGCACAAAGTAACGAAACACGGTAGTCACCCCATCGTTTTATCGTTAAGACACCGAACGTGCGGCACCTTAAAACATACACGCGTGTACTGCTCATCATCTGCGGTGGCATTACTGCAGGCTTGGTGTTTGCCGGTGCCGAAAAGGATACCGATGGCCGGTTCAAAAACCGGTACGCTGACTTATCTAAAAGCCAGAACTTCCTGAGTTGGCAATGGGAGCGCATTACCGGTGGATTGCCCAAGCCACCGCTCAAGCCCACCCCTCAGATGCCCTTTAACCCGGAAAAACTGGCTAAATCCGGCGGTGATGCACAAGTTACCTGGATCGGCCACTCCAGCGTGCTTTACCAGATTGATGGTAAAAACTTTCTGTTTGATCCGGTCTATGCTGAATATGCATCGCCGGTGCCACCATTCGGCCCAAAACGTGCTCAGCCGCCAGGAGTTCCCTTGGCAGCGTTACCGCATATCGATGCCGTTTTTATCTCCCACAATCACTACGATCATCTGGATCTGGAAACGGTCCGACGTCTGATGCAACAGCCAGGCGGCAACCCTCTATTTTTTGTGCCCCTGGGTGTTGATCAATGGTTTGCAGAACATGTTGCAGGGTCTCGAGTCGATGCACCGGATCCCAATGTGATCTCAATGGATTGGGACACGACATACCTGTTCAACGGCAACAAAGCGCCTTTCACGTTTCGGTTTTTAGCGGTTCAGCATTGGTCAGCCCGCTCCCCTTTTGATCGGAACAAGACCTTATGGGGCAGCTGGGCAATTGAACATCCGGCTTTCCGCTTCTGGTTTGCTGGTGATCTGGCTTATTCAAAAGATATTGATGATCTGGCACAGAATCACTGGGGGTTTGATCTGGCAGCGATTCCGATTGGGGTCTACGATCCACGCTGGTTTATGAAACGCGCACACGTGGATCCCCCAGAAGCGATTCAGGTGTTTAAAACCATCCGTGCCACGCATGCATTCGGAATCCACTGGGGAACATTCGATGGTTTAAGCGATGAATCGCTGGATGAACCACCCGAAGCCTTTGAACGCGCGCGAATGACTGCCGGTGTTTCTAGCAATGCATTCCGGCTTTTTAGTATCGGTGAAACACGCGCCTACCGTAGGTAGTTTCCGTAAAACAACGCAGATCGTCTTCAACGTTCAGGCTCAGAGACGTCTGCTGTAGCGGCTTGCCAGGGCCAGCGCCCTTCCATCTCCAGGATCAGGGACCAGCTAAGAAATGTTCGGATGGCGACGATTGCGGCCAGCACCGCGACACTCATTAATGTGGGGCTCACCGCAACGGTACGAATGATGTCCGCCGCGACCAGGATTTCCAGCCCTAACAGCAATGTTCGGGTGATCTGATTACGAACCCTTTTGTAGGCGTACGCACCACCCTGGCGTGATAGATCGCGCGGAAAACGAACCAAGCCCCAAAGAACACCTGCCACGATCACAGCAACGCCCAGCACGTCACCCCACTCACCCATCAGCTCGATAAATGCCAAGTGTTCCAAAGCGTCTCTCCTGAAGTGATCGGTAACAGACGCATGATCTCACCTATTTCACGAGCGGGCGAATGCCGGTAAAGCCGCCATCCACCGACCAGACTTGAGCGGTGACCCGTCCGCTTCTGTGAGACATCAGCCAGCCCATCAGCTCCGCCAGCTCAGCTGTGCTGCCAATGCCGGGAAGCGGGTACTGTCGTGCTGCGGCAGTTCGCAGTGTTTCAGTTGCCAGAATTTTCTCGGTGGCGGGCGAGTTCATGATGCCAGGCGCAACCACGTTGACGCGAATACCATAGGGTGCATAAGTGGCTGCTGTGCCTCGCGCCAAGCCCTCAACCCCGGCTTTTGCGGCTGAAACGGCCTCATGATTGGGCGTGCCCATCTGCGCAGCAACTGATGACACGAGGACTGCGCTTCCGGGCAGATTATGCTGACGCAGGTTACCAACAAAAGCAGCTAGCGAATGAAATGCGCTGGTCAGATTAGCGTCGATTGAATCTTTGAAATCATTTTCACTCAGCCGATGGAGTGCGCCCAATCTAATGTTACCAACACAATGGGCAAACGCTTGGGGGATGACGCCGAGCTCATTTGCGATATCAAAAATTTTTTTTGCTCCTGCGGCTGTCCCACAATCTGCACAGACCTGAATATGTTGACCACCAAAGGCATCTTTCAATCGCTCTGCGTCTCTGCTGGTAACAACAAGCTGCCATCCTTCCGCAGTTAGGTATTCCGCGAGAGATTTACCGAGGCCGCCTGCTGCGCCGGTGATTAATGCTATTTTAGTCATGTTGACCTCCTGAAAATTGTTGTCGCCAATCCCTGACCAGACCAGGCACGCCATCAATATCGGTGAGCACAGCTAGGTTGAGCAAATGGATACGCTTCTGACTGAGTCCGGCACCGCCCGCCCAGATCGATATTTCTTCGGGAAGAATGTGCCGAAACTGTTTTAGATCTTTGATGACATCCCGCGACGGATAGGCAGCACTGAAGGAAAGCGCAACCACATCGTATTTACCATCCATCGCATATTTGGCAATGTCCGGGAGAGGAACGCTTGTTCCCAGCGATGTGCAATAGGCACCCTCAGATACACACATGGCCTCCACCATCAATATCCCAAGACAATGCCCTTCCTCAGGAAAGGTGGTCAGCAGAATTCGTGGGGGCACATCCTCTGTTTCTTGCGAGTGAATGGCATGCCTGATCACGTTTTGCACTTGCTCGGTGTACAAATGCTCTTCTGGCACCGTTAATTCACCACGGATCCAGTCATTTCCGATGATGCCACTCATGGGCACAATCGTCTGTGTGATAAAGGCTTGAAGCCCGTCCTTGATAAGAATGCTATTTAGACTTCTGCGCAATTCGCGGCTGCAATGGGTCCGAAGCAGCCTGACCAGGCTTAAGCAAGTAGCATGCCTGCTGGTATCGATGTGTTGGCTGCTATGCGCATCTAGAAGCAGGTGTAATTCGGACAGATCCATGCCAAGTACTTGATTTGGGCGCATACCTTGATCTAGCAAGCGCCGGATTACCCGCAAGCGCTCAACCTGATCAAATGAATACAGCCGTTCTCCCAAACTGTTCCTTTGCGGTTTCGGAAACTGATAACGCCGCTCCCAGACACGCAACGTGTCTTTACTGATCCCTGTATCGCGCTCGACATCGGCGATTCTCATGGATAGCACATGTTCTTGAAAGCTCATTTGTCCTAGACAAAGCATTGACAGCTGCGATTTTAAAGGATAATTTCCGATCCAGGTACATTTTGTCCTAGACATACATGAATAATTCTTACCGCATACTCAAACCAGTTGTTCTAGGTGCCCTTCTTTCAACGGCACTGGCTCTGGGTATACCTACTGTCAAAGGAGCAACCATGGCCCCAACAAGCTCGGGTTCCCCATCAGTCACAGGTTGTCCAGCATTGCTCCAGCACACCTTCCCCAAGCTTCAGGATGAGTCTCCCCAACAACTCTGCCAGTTCTCGGGGCAGGTGATTCTTGTAGTCAATACCGCTAGCTACTGCGGCTTCACTCGCCAATACGATGGTCTGGAGCGCCTGTACGACCGTTACAAATCACACGGTTTCGTCGTTCTTGGTTTCCCATCTAATGATTTTGGGCATCAAGAGCCCGACAGCAACAAAAAGATTGCCGATTTCTGCCGCAATACGTACGGCATCAAATTTCCGATGTTTGGCAAAAGTAGGGTGCGCGGCAGCGATGCTAATCCGCTTTTCAAGCAACTGGGAAAGTTAACCGGGGATACCCCAAGCTGGAATTTCCACAAGTACCTGATCAACCGTGACGGGAGCCAGGTCCTTAGTTTCGGGAGCCAGATTGCGCCGGAAAGCAAAGTTATGACGGAAGCGATTGAACGCATGCTGAAGCAGACACCCAAATAAACTTGTCAACCCAGATCCCAACCCCATACAGAGAGATCACTCACATGAACGCACCTGACAAACCCCTGCACAACCTGATGCTGCCTGACATTCAAGGGAGCCCTGATCACCGGGATATGGCGATAAACCAAGTCGGCGTTCGAGGCTTGCGCTATCCGTTACGACTGGTTGATGCCAGCGGAGAGACTCATGCCACCGTTGCCTCCGTAACAATGACCGTGGGTTTAGCGCCGACTGTCAAAGGAACCCATATGTCGCGCTTTGTCGAGATCATGGAGGCGCAGGACGCGCCCCTGTCTCTGATTGACATGAAGGCACTCTTTAACCGGATGCGACACCGACTGGAGGCCCGGAGTGGGTGCGTTGAGTTTGTCTTCCCGTACTTCATCCGCAAACAAGCACCCGTCTCTGGCGTAACCAGCCTGATCGATATCGATGCAGGAATTACGCTGAGCAGTGATCAAAGCAGCAGTGGAACCGATGTCATCCTCAAGGTGGTTGTCCCAGTAACAAGCCTCTGTCCCTGCTCCAAGGAAATCTCGGATTACGGTGCCCATAACCAGCGATCACACATCACGATTGAGGCTACGCTCCAGCAAGATGCCTCCCTCAACCTTGAGAATCTGGTACGCATCGCGGAAGAGGAAGCATCCTGCGAGGTGTTTGGTCTACTCAAACGCCCCGATGAAAAATGGGTTACTGAACGCGCTTATGACAACCCGAAGTTTGTTGAAGATCTTGTGCGTGACATTGCCCTCAGGCTCAAAGGTGACGCCAGGATTACCCATTGGTCGGTCAGTTCGGAGAATTTCGAGTCAATTCACAACCATTCTGCCTATGCCCTGATTGAGGGTAGTAACGTCTGAAAGACAACGCTATGCGCCAGAAAATTGCCATCGTAGGTAGCGGTATTTCCGGATTGGGAGCCGCCTACCTGCTGAGCCCCCACCATGATGTGACTATTTATGAGGCAGATCACCGCCCTGGCGGCCACAGTCATACCGTTGACGTTCAGCTTGGCGGTCAGCGCTTCGGCGTCGACACAGGGTTTCTGGTCTTCAATGAACGGACCTATCCCTTACTCTGCCGGCTTTTTGGACACCTGAAGGTGCCGGTTGTCAAAAGCGACATGTCGTTTTCGGTCAAGATGGCTCAAACCGGGCTTGAATGGGCTGGCACCAATCTGGATTCAGTCTTTGCCCAACGCCGCAATCTGCTTAAACCAAGATTCTGGGGCATGCTACGCGATATCTTACGCTTCA
>JACCDN010204302.1_pt1 | contig 15739 bp, 15 predicted proteins | sample 7441691 | NCBI WGS metagenome assembly JACCDN01 (sample SAMN15323439, study PRJNA562643) | freshwater metagenome | isolation source: river surface water | place: USA:Blue River Watershed | collected 2017-08-16
AACCATTGCATTAAAGGTCTGGTTGCAAACTGCAAACATCAATGACGGCTTCATGTTGAGAGGGATCCATACAGGTAACAGAATCTGTCCTGAACTTGGGGCCAGTCAAGTTAGCCGCATCTTCAAAACTCTGGCAAGAGATGCCGACCTCAATGATGAGGTCGTAAAAGGCATAAGCGGCCATTCCATGCGCGTGGGGGCGGCGCAAGACCTATTGGTGAACGGCGCGAGCTTGCCACAGATCATGGTCAAGGGGGGCTGGTCAAAAACTGACACTGTTATGAGATACATCGACAAGGTCAGGCCTCATAACTCCATGTTTTAAACACGTTGCCCAATTAGTACTAGCCTTGGTCAAACCTGTAGGAGTTCTAAAAAATTTTCGTTCAAAAATGAACAAAACAGGCATTAATGTCTAGAATGCATATCAGATCAAGGCGCTTTCACGCCACTTATTTCAGCTGCCAACACGCAGCTGGATCGGCGGTAGCGTGGTCGATTAAACAAACACATGCCAGCCAAACAGACGCAAACGCAAACGCAAACGCAAGAAGATACTTACTTTCGCGTGCTTCGTGCCTTGAACGAAAACCCAGATCTCACACAAAGGGAGTTGGCGCAAAAACTGGGCGTGAGTGTTGGAAGTCTGAACTACTGCCTGAAAGCCTTAATTGAAAAAGGCTGGGTCAAAATGCAAAACTTCAGTCAATCTAAAAACAAGTTTGGCTATGTCTACATTCTAACTCCAAGAGGTATGGCTGAAAAATCGGCGTTAACTGGTAATTTCTTGAAGCGTAAGCTCGTCGAATACGAATCGCTGAAAGCAGAGATAGAGTCTCTTCATGCAGCGCTTCAGCCAGGTAACAACAGGTCAATTTAACATGCATCACATCGTTCCTGTAATCCTTTGTGGTGGCTCTGGCACCCGCTTGTGGCCTTTGTCACGCGCGGGTTTTCCCAAGCAATTTCTGGTTTTATCTGGAACCACAAGTTTGTTTCAGCAGGCGGTTGAACGTGTGAATAAATTGGGAGCTGAAGATATTACGCTGGGACAGACCTTAGTCGTTACGAACGAAGAGCACCGTTTTTTAGCTTTGGAACAGTTGCGAGAAATTCAAGATGTACAGGCCGCCTTGTTGCTTGAACCTGTTGGACGCAACACGGCACCTGCCATTACCCTCGCTGCGCTACAAGCCACCGAAAACGACCAAGACCCTATCTTGGTCGTCACGCCTGCCGATCAAGCCGTTCAAAACGGCGCAACTTTTACGGACGCCTTGCAGCAAAGCATTCGCTCAGCCTCTGCGGGTGGCATTCTGATTTTGGGCATCACCCCCGATAAACCTGAAACCGGCTACGGCTACATCCAGCACGCTGGCAGTGTTGGTGCAAATGGCGAATACACCGTGGCTCAGTTTGCCGAAAAACCAAGCCTTGAAGTGGCCAAAACCTACTTGGCTGGTGGCGAACACACTTGGAACAGCGGCATGTTTGTGCTCAAGGCCAGCACATGGCTCAAGGCTTTGAAGCAGTTCCGTCCTGATATCTTGAATGCAACGCAAGCAGCATGGGCCGATAAAACCTCCGACGCTTCGTTTGTCCGTCCAGACAAAGAAGCCTTTGCCCAAGTGCCATCAGAGTCCATCGACTACGCAGTGATGGAGAAATGCCCCGGCTCCAATATCCCATTACACATGGTGCCGCTCGATGCCGGCTGGTCCGACCTTGGTGCATGGGACGCCGTATGGCAAGTCAATCAGGACGGCAAGCAAGACGCACAAGGTAACGTCACTCACGGCGACTCTTTGTTAGCTGACACGCGCAATACATTTGTGTACGCTTCTAGTCGCTTAGTGGGCACAGTAGGAGTAAGTGACCTCATCGTTGTGGAAACCCCGGACGCCGTTCTGGTAGCCGACCGCACTCAAAGCCAAAACGTCAAAAAACTGGTGCAACAACTCGAGAGCCAAAAACGCGAAGAGCTCAGCTTGCATCGCAAAGTGCATCGCCCTTGGGGGTGGTATGACAGCATTGATGAAGGTGAGCGCTTTAAAGTTAAGCGCATTCAGGTAAAACCTGGCGCGAGCTTAAGTCTGCAAAAACATCATCACCGTGCCGAACATTGGATTGTGGTGAAAGGCACGGCTGAAATCACCAATGGCGACAAAGTGTTGATGCTTACGGAAAACCAATCCACCTACATCCCGTTGGGCGAGGTGCATCGGCTTGCCAACCCTGGCAGCATTCCGCTGGAAATCATCGAGGTGCAATCGGGTGGTTATTTGGGCGAAGATGACATCGTCCGCTTTGAAGATACTTACGGACGTTCAGACAATAAATGACGCAGGAAAAAATCTATGTAGCAGGTCATCGCGGCATGGTGGGCTCTGCCATCGTGCGCCAGCTGTTGGCGCAAGGCGTTGCACAAAGCCAAATCGTCACGCGCACCCATGCTGAGCTAGACCTCACCAACCAGTTAGTCGTGCAACAGTTTTTTGCGCAAGAAAAACCCACACAGGTTTACTTGGCTGCAGCCAAGGTAGGAGGCATTCATGCCAACAACACCTACCCCGCCGACTTCATCTACCAAAACCTCATGATAGAAGCCAACGTCATCGAGGCAGCATTTCAAAATGGTGTAAAGAAGTTATTGTTTTTGGGTTCCAGCTGCATTTATCCAAGAATGGCTGCACAGCCCATGCGCGAAGACGCTTTGCTCACGGGCACATTAGAGCCCACCAATGAGGCCTACGCCATTGCCAAAATTGCAGGCATCAAACTCTGCGAAAGCTATAACCGTCAATATGGTGCCAGTCACTGCGTGGACTACCGCAGCGTCATGCCGACCAATCTCTACGGTCCTGGTGACAACTACCACCCCGAAAACAGCCATGTCATCCCGGCGCTCATCCGCCGCTTTCATGAGGCTAAGCAGGCAAACGCACCCAGCGTTGCCATCTGGGGTACAGGCACACCGCGCCGAGAGTTTTTGTATGTCGACGACATGGCAGCTGCAAGTGTGCACGTCATGCAACTACCCAAAGCCACTTACGACCAACACACGAGCCTGATGCAAAGCCACATCAACGTGGGCAGTGGGTCAGATGTGACGATTGCCGAAGTAGCGAAGGCCATTGCCCAAACCGTGGGCTACAACGGCCTAATTGAATTTGACACCTCTAAACCCGATGGAGCCCCGCGCAAGTGGATGGACAGCACACGCCTCAATGCCCTGGGCTGGCAAGCCAAATTGGACTTGCACCAAGGACTCGCTGCTTCCTATCAAGACTTTGTGAACAACCTATGAATAAACAAGCCCAACCCAAAGTTGCACTGATCACGGGTATCACTGGTCAAGACGGTTCTTACCTTGCTGAATTTTTGCTGGAGAAGGGATATATCGTGCATGGCATTAAGCGTCGCGCATCGCTCTTCAATACCCAGCGTATTGATCACATTTACCAAGACTCGCACATCGAGCACGTCAACTTGAAGTTGCACTATGGCGACTTGAGTGATACCAGCAACATCATTCGCATTGTTCAAGAAACACAACCCGATGAAATCTACAACCTTGGCGCCCAAAGTCATGTAGCCGTGTCATTCGAGTCTCCCGAGTACACCGCCGACGTAGACGGTATTGGCACCTTGCGCTTGCTCGAAGCCATTCGAATTTTGGGCCTAGAGAAGAAAACCCGTTTTTATCAAGCCAGCACATCTGAGCTTTATGGAAAGGTGCAAGAAATTCCGCAAAAAGAAACAACGCCTTTTTATCCACGCAGCCCCTACGCTGTGGCGAAGATGTACGCCTACTGGATCGTCGTCAACTACCGTGAAGCATATGGCATATATGCTTGCAACGGCATTTTGTTTAACCATGAAAGCCCACGTCGTGGTGAAACCTTCGTGACGCGTAAGATCACACGTGGTCTTGCCAACATAGCGCAGGGGTTAGAGGAGTGCCTTTATATGGGCAACCTAGACGCCTTGCGCGACTGGGGCCACGCCAAAGACTATGTGCGCATGCAATGGATGATGCTGCAACAAGATAAGGCTGATGACTTTGTCATAGCCACTGGCAACCAATTTAGTGTAAGGCAGTTTATCAATTGGAGCGCGGAAGAGCTTGGCATCACCCTTAAATTTGAAGGACAAGGAGTAAATGAAACCGCAACCGTCGTAGCTATTCATGGCGACATGGCACCCGCACTAAAAGTGGGAGCAATAATCGTAAAGATCGACCCCAAATATTTTAGACTGACTGAGGTCGAAACCTTGCTGGGCGATGCATATAAAGCAAAAACAAAGCTGGGATGGATACCGGAAATCACTGTAAAGCAAATGTGCTCAGAAATGGTTTCCAACGACTTAATAGAGGCCAAGAAACAGGCTATCTTGAAAAAACATGGCTTCAATGCATTTGTCACTTTTGAATAAGGATAAAAATGAGAATAACTATTGCTGGAACAGGTTATGTAGGTTTGTCTATGGCAGTCCTGCTCGCACAAAATAATAATGTTATTGCATATGACATTGACACATCAAAAGTTGAAAAAATAAATTCAAGAATCTCGCCAATTGAAGATAAAGAAATAACTAACTACTTAAATAATAAAAATTTAAATCTAAAAGCAACTCACAATAAAAGAAAAGCCTACGAAGGGGCTGACTATGTGATAATAGCTACACCAACAGATTATGACCCCATAACTAATTTTTTTGACACGAAAAGCATTGATTCAGTTATCGCAGATGTAATAAAAATAAATCCCAATGCAACCATTATAATTAAATCAACTATTCCTGTTGGCTTTACATCGAAATGTAGAATTAAATACGATACAAAAAAGATAATCTTTAGTCCTGAATTCTTAAGAGAAGGACGAGCTCTATTTGACAACTTGTACCCAAGCAGAATAATTATAGGAGATGACTCGCGTACCGCCCATGAATTTGCGAAGCTACTCCAAAGTGCAGCAGTTAAAAAAGATATACCAACATTATTTACTGGCTCAACGGAAGCAGAAGCAGTTAAATTATTTGCAAATTCATATTTAGCAATGCGAGTAGCATTTTTCAATGAGTTAGATACATACTCCTCACTCAATGAACTTAATACGCGTCAAATTATTGAAGGAATAAGTTTAGACCCAAGAATTGGCAATCACTATAATAATCCAAGCTTTGGATATGGGGGGTATTGCCTACCTAAAGACACCAAGCAATTACTTGCAAATTTTAAAAGTATCCCACAAGAAATCATAGCTGCAATAGTTAAATCAAATGATACCAGAATGGATTTCATTGCGTCTGAAATAATAAAAATGAATCCGAAAATTGTAGGGATTTATCGCTTAATAATGAAAGCTGGCAGTGATAATTTCAGAGCATCGAGCATACAAGGAATTATTTCGAGAATTAAAGAAAAAGATATTAAGGTTATTATCTTTGAACCAGCTATAAGCGATACAGATTTTTTGGGATCCACTATAGTAAAGAATCTAAATGAATTTAAAAAAACATCTAACTTGATTATTGCCAATAGAATTACAGACGAGCTTTACGATGTAAAAGATGTAGTTTATACCCGAGACTTATTTGGAATTGATTAAGAAAGAAAGAAATGTATAAACAAACAAGAACCAATCGCATTTTGGTTACCGGAGGTGCTGGATTTTTGGGATCCCACTTGATTGATCGATTAGTTGAACGCGGTGACGAGGTAATATGCATTGATAATTTATTTACAGGATCGAAAGAAAATATTAAACACCACTTTAATAACTCATCTTTTGAATTTATTAGGCACGACGTCATTGATCCAATAAATATTCAAGTAGACCAAATTTATAATCTTGCATGTCCGGCCTCTCCCGTACACTATCAATATGATTCCATTTCTACGACAAAAACTAGCGTTCTAGGTGCAATTAATCTTCTTGAGTTAGCAAAAGAAAAAAATGCTAAGATATTTCAAGCCTCGACAAGTGAAGTCTATGGTGATCCAACAGTACACCCACAAAACGAGGAATATTGGGGCAATGTCAATATTACTGGAATAAGAAGTTGTTACGATGAAGGTAAGCGCTGTGCTGAAACACTTTTTTATGATTACCATCGTCAACATAGTGTTGATATAAGAGTAGCCCGAATATTTAATACATATGGTCCGCGCATGCATCCAAACGATGGCAGGGTTGTTAGCAATTTTATAGTTCAAGCTTTAAAGGGACATGATATTACAATTTATGGTGATGGTTCGCAAACAAGAAGTTTTTGTTATGTTGATGATCTTATTGATGCATTTATGAGATATATGGACTTAGACAGAAATATATCAAATTCAGTTGAAATCACAGGGCCAATCAATCTAGGAAATCCGGATGAATTTACAATTTTAGAATTGGCAAAGAAAGTAATTTCCTTAACAGGATCAAAATCTAACATGGTTTTTAAAAACCTACCTCAAGACGATCCACTACAGCGCAAACCTGTTATTGATAAAGCTAAAAAAACTTTAAAAAATTGGAGACCTAATACAAATCTTGATGAAGGTCTACTTAAAACGATTGAGTATTTTGATGATCTTTTAAATACAGATCTATAATAATCACAGAATTACGTTATGTCATTAATGTGCTAATTAACAACAATACAAACTAGCATAACCAAAAACAATTCAATTGAAAAATTCTATATAGAGCTTCAGAATGATAATTTCTGAATAAAATCCAATGAATACTACTAAACATCTTGACCTAGGTTGTGGAAGAAAACCTAGAAATCCTTATAAAGCGGATATGCTGTATGGATTGGATCTTTTTGACAACGAGGAATCAACACTAAATCAAAATTTTGTTTACAGAAAGTGTAATGTGGCTGAAGAACCATTACCCTTTGAGGACTCTTTTTTTGAATCAGTATCTGCATTTGATTTTATTGAGCATATACCAAGGGTCATATATATAAATGGGAAGAATCAAAACGCTTTTATAAATTTAATGAATGAAATATATAGAGTATTAAAGAATAATGGTAAATTTTATGCAATTACGCCCTGCTATCCATCAATAGCAACTTATACAGATCCTACTCATGTTAATTACATAACTGATAGAACACACTTATATTTTACGGCACCCACGTCATATGCAAAAATGTACAATTTTAAAGGCGAATTTGAAATCATAAAAGTAGAAAAAGTAAATTTCGCCAGAGAATATTACTATCCAACTGGATTTAAAAAAAGTATTCATAAGTTAGTAGATCGGTATAAAAAAAATTATTGCGAACACATCTTGTGGGAATTTATTGCTTTAAAGTAACATGATACTCATTATAAATTCAGATAAATATGATTACTTAACATCTACACTTATTGAGGGCCTAATAATAAATGGGCAAAACGTTTTCACTCTAAATTATAATAATTACTGCAAACACATCGGATACGATGAATTTTTAAAAATGTCAGAAGCTGCGAGTTTGATAGTTATAAGCTCAAGCTCAATCAATTATTGGCACATTTTACAGTATATTAAAAATGATAATATCATATATATGGACGGTGAAGACTATGCACAAATTAAATTACCTAAAAACCTATCATTTAAAGCTGTTTTTAAGAGAGAGTATTATTCATTTTTCAAGCTGCTTTATCCAATAAATACTTACCCTTTTCAAATTGGAGCTGAAACTAGATACATAAATAATGACCTAAAGGAGGAGATATTCGATGTCTCGTTCGTAGCAAATTTAACCACTAACCAATTGAGAAGCGAGGTTGACATAGTCTTAAAGAACTTAAGAAATGATAAAATATTCTCAGGTAATACTAATGAAAGAGCTTATAGTAGCAGTGCAACGAATTATATTAGCACCCCAGAATATAGAAAATTAATAAATTCAAGTAAAATTTCAATAAATGTACCTGGCGGTGGCGAGGACTGCGCAAGGTATTGGGAAATTTTATCTTCTAAAACCTTGTTATTTAGCTACAAGCTCTCCTTAATGATTCCTTTTGGATTACGTGAGGATTTAGACTTCATAACATTTAAGACAAAAAGAGAGTTAATTAAAAAGATAAAATATTATTTATTAAACCCCGCATTAATTAGTATATTAGCCGAGTCGGGTCATAGGCGATTATTGAAATATCATTCAACACAATTCAGAGCAAGATATTTCATGAAAATCGCCACTAGTACTTTAAGACATTCAAGGAAACTAAAATATACTAATTTTTTAATTTTTAATTACCTCTCCCATCCCTTAATCATCAGAATAATAAGAAAATTCCAGAGAATAATATTCAAATATTTTTAATAAGTTTTTAATATTTATTTGCATACATTTTATTTATTTTATTATGAATGTCATTCTATTTACATTTAAAATTTATAAAAAAGCTACAATATTAGCATTTACATTGTATTTATGTGCATTTTTCTTATACGATTTCTATTTTCAAAAACTACTATTTACACAAGAAACAATTTCAGCAAAAGTAGATTTTCCAAAATATTATAGCGATATAAATCTGCCAGCAATTTTTAAAAATGGTGATTTGTCCACCATCCTCACTATTAATGAATTTCGCAGATTTCTTATTCTTAACCTAAATTCAAATTGCAAAACAAGTATAGAGGGCGTTCAAGCAAATGATTTACTATCGAATCATGTTAAGATTGCAAGAGAATCATTAGATTATTATAAAATATCTTCATTTTCAATAGATAGACAGCAATCAGAATGTATAAATGACACAACACTTAATGCAATTAATGAATTCCTACATTTATTAGTATCAAACTATAATCAAAACTCAACTTCTAATTTTTTGCGTGCAGAAAAATATTTAAATAAAACATTAAATAATACCTCAAATATTAAAAGCAAGAATATTGGTTATGCGAATATAATACTTAATCTGACAAATAATTTATATTATTATGAGACACTAAAAATTAATACAAACTTAATTTTGAATTACTTATCTCTATCAATGAATCCATCCAATGCGGAGTTCAAATACTATCAGAGTATACAAGCTGCTTTGGCCGATACAAATAATTTTAATAATGAAATTTCTAAAAATTCAAGTCTCGATTTATCATACACTCATTACAAATACGCTCAGGAGCTTGATTTTTACAACAATTGGTCATTAATCCAATATAATAGAAATGCCCCTACCATTTATCTATTAAAATTTTTGGTATTAGATTCAAAAATTATTAATAAAATGAATACAATAAGATTTTTAAGTTATTTGCTATTAGCCTTTATTTTAGCACTTACCTCAATATTAATTTATAGAATAATTGTTGTAAATTTACTTATTAATAAATCTAGAAGAATCTAATGACTTTATTTCTTATATTAGTATTGATATTTTATGGAGCCAAATTTATTTTAAAACAAAATAATATTTCAATGTTTTTAACATTTTCTTACTTCACCTATTCTTTAATAATCATATCATTTATAATTGGCTTAATTATTGAATCACTCTGTGCAGTAGAACTTCAAATACCTTCAATTTTATACAAAAAATCAGATTTTCAAAAAAATGAATTTGTATTCATAAATTTATTTGTCATATTATTCTTTTCCCTGTATTGTAAATTATTTGCGTTGCTACCCATTAAAAATATTATTAAAATTAAATTAAAGCAATATATGAGCAATCGAGGTGATTATATTTTGTGTATTTTAATTGCTATGATGTTATTAGGTTATATAAATAAAATATTCTATTTTTCAAAGTTTTTAGATTTTTACTTTAATTTAACTTTCATTATCCCATTTTATGTGGCAATTAATTCAGATAAACTATCATATTCAAAATATTTTTTGTATTTATCTCTTGTTATTATGTTGATTATTGGCATGAGCACTGGATCAAGAGGATTGTTTCTATATCATATTGCACTTTTCGTGATTGGATTAGTATTAAATGAAAGAAAAGTCATTATTTTATTTTTATATATTATTATTGCTATATCAATATTAATTATTGGTGGATATATACAAATGCTTCGTTATGAAGTAGATCTTAATGTTATTGATTTTATATTTGATTCAAATCTTTGGTTAGTTGCATTTCAAAATATTCTTTCAAGGATTACATCCTATTCTACGTTAATTGCATTCAGTACTTTTACTGATATTAGAAATATTGATATGAATGGGATTTTAGCTGATATAGATTTTTACATTAATGGTCCTGATTTAGAGTATGATCACCTAATAAATTACCTATCAAGGGAAAATTTAGCCTACGGAATAGTTCAAAACTTCGGACTGGATTTTGATCCCGGAATAGTTCCGCCAGTCACATTATTTTCCGAAACTCTATACAGGGGGGGGGTCTTTTTTATGTTTCTAATGTTAAATATATATCTATGTGCATTAATGATATTTGAATTTATAATTAACATTCTCCCAACAAGTAATCAAAATAAATTATTTATTATATTATTAATGCTTCCATTATTTTCAGTAAAGTTTCATGAATGGAGTGGTTATTACATATTGAAGTCAATCCCTATTTATCTTGTATTCTCTTTCACTTTGATTGTTATATTGAATTATTTAATTACTACCTTTATGAATTACTATTATTACGAGCTGCTTCAATACAATAATAGTAAGGATTAATTTATGAAAAATAAAAAAATTTATTTATTTTTACAAGGAGGTCTTGGAAATCAACTATATCAATTATTGGCGGCATATAGTTATTCAGATAATTCAAATTTCTATATTGACGAAGTATATTTTTATCAATCAGATGTATTTAGCCGTACCCCAAGCTACACAAATATACTTGCTGAACTGAATGCAGAATCGATCAAAATCAACTTCTGGGTAGTTATTTTTTTGAAATTAATCATAAAACTGGCTATTCATAAAATTATTAAACCTGTATATTTCCATCATGAAACAAGAGACTGTGTAGTAAAGATATTAAACTTTTATTTCATGATTGGTTATTTTCAAAATTCAAGTTGGTTCGACTTTGTAAAAGCAAAAACAAATCTAAATTATACGCATAGCTTTTTAAATGATTATTTACTAAATCGATATAGAACTGAAGAAAAATGTACAGATCAGATATGTATTCACATACGAAACCTACAAATTGATTATATAGTTGACCCAGATTATTTTATAAAAAAATTTGTAACAATACCTAATACTTTCATACATTCTTGTACTGTGGTTATTACTTCTGAGGATAATAAATGGGTTTCAGATTATGATAAATTGCATAATCATCTAATTTTGAACGGTTACAAAATTTTAAATATAACAGATTTTACTGACGGAATAACATCAATGATATTTTCAAAAGTATTCATTGGAACAAAATCTACACTTTCAGATTGGATTTATTTTATTAGAGAATTTAATAATTTTCAAAATACATTAACATTCAAATATGAATAAATTCGAAATTTTCATTCCCGTAGCAAGTAAAGATCTAAATCAATTTATCAAAATATCGAAAAGAATTGAGTATTTTTACCCTAATCACGATTTAGTATGTTGCACACCAGATAATAATTATGAATTATTAAAACAGCATATATCATTTAAATGGAAATTATTTAAAGATAGTAGTATTATAAATTCGAATGAACTTAATTATCTTCAAACGAGATTTAATCATAGAGCGGGATGGTATATACAGCAGATTCTAAAATTAAGAAGAGTAATTTACTCCACTGCTGATTATTTAATATTGTGGGATTCAGATACTTGTCCTTACAAATTTATTAACTTTCTGGATAGTGATGGTAAAGTAAAATTTTTTCTTTCTAAAGAAAGTTATTACCCTTACTATAAATTTTTAAATTCTTTAAACATAAATAAATATTCTAAGTATTCATTTATTACACAAATTATGTGTGTACCACGCAAACATATTTCTAAGGAAATTTGTATGCTTTTTAACTCTGAAAATTTAATGTCTACATTAAATCTCGTCATTGATAAGGAATCTGAGCTTTCTGAGTATGAAATTATTGGAAATTTATGTTTCAGTATAAGCTCTGATTCATGTACATTACAAAAATCCCCATTTGCATGGACTAGATTAGCTCAACTACTTGAAAATGAAAATTATATAAACAAGCTACTTCAAAAATATTACTTCTTCGGGTCATTTGAAAATTCTTACAATGATTCTATTAGAAAACGCAAATATTTTTATCTTATAAAAGAACGCTTATTTGGGTTGGTTTAGAAAATGAATAATTTAACGGAAAATATTACTTTCGGAGTTGTTTCACCCTTGTTTTATGGCAGTACAGCATGGCAGCGTCTGCGCGCTTTTCAAGAGCTATTTCCAAACTTAAGCTTCTTTGATTCTGATAAGTTTTATCCGAACTACAGAAGATCTCTAGCTAGTGTTGATAGAAGATTAAAAAATGGTCCAGTTTCGCGATTGTTTTCGCACCTTATTTTAAAATGGGCAATAAACAATCGTATAAATGTAATATGGTTTGATAAAGAACTTTATATTAATCCAGCAATTCTAGTCGAATTAAAAAAAAATAATATCTTCACGATTTTTTATTCACATGATGATCAATTCAATACAAAAAATCAGTCTAAAAATTTTGCAGAAATCATAAAGCATGTTGACTTAATAGTAACCACAAAAACCTACAATGTTTTAGAGTATAAAAAATTCTATAATTTAGACAATGTTATATTCATTAATAACGCAGCAGATCCAAATATATTTTATAAATTAAATAATATTACAAAAAAAAAGAATTTAGTATCGTTTGTTGGTTTTTGGGAAATCAATCGTTTTAATTCAGTTAAGCTAATTGGGCGGGATATTAATATAAATATCTATAGTAACGACAAACGCTGGAATTCCCACAACATATCTCTTAACGATTCGGTATGGGAAGATAAGTACAATTACGTTTTAAATAATTCCTTAATTAACTTATGTTTTCTAAGGAAAGAGAATAGAGATAAGCAAACAAGTAGGTCAATTGAGATTCCAATGTCTGGAAATCTCATGCTAGCTGAACGAACAGATGAACACTTAGAACTCTTTAAAGAAGACCTTGAAGCCGTCTTTTTCGGATCGGATGATGAACTAGTTGATAAGGTTATTTTCTATCAGAAAAATCATGATTTGATTGATAAAATTGGTCAAAGGGCTGCTTTAGCATGTCTTTATAAGGGATACGATTGGACCTCTACTTTTATTAAATTATTTAACAGTTCAAAATTTCATGAAACCTATCGCAATTTTTAGGCCTGGTACGCTTGGCGATTTATGCTGTACTATTCCTTTAATTTCTTCATTAAAAAATCCAAGTAATTTACCAATTCTATTGATAACTGAAAATAATAAATCTAATATTTTACTATCTGAATTGCAGACTATCTTTAATTACTATTCTAACGTAAGAATTGTTACCTACAACATAAATAGTTTTGCGTCAATATATAATATTTTTAAACAATATTCAAATCATGAATTTTTTATAATACCTAGTCGTTTAAATTCCGTACAAAATTATATTAGAAAAATCAAATTCAAAATTTTAAGCCTTATTATCGGTGCTAATTTATTTTATCCAACTAAAACTTATTATGACTTATTCACTTCTGAAAATCAATTAAATGAATATAATAGGATTAAACTTTTCTTCAAAAAAGTCATTGACTTAAATAAATACAACGCATTTTCACTAATCAATAGAGGTGCAACACATAATAATGATAACATCAATTCTAGTTATGTAGTGATTTTTTATGGAGCTAAATTTAAATCAAAAATTTGGCCAGTATCTAATTATATTAAATTGATTAATAATTTATCATTACGTTACGAAGTTCATTTTTATTGTATGTCTACAGATTTAGAAATTCTGGAAGCGTTAGATATATTTAAATTTAACAATTTACATATTCATGTAAATGATAGTTTAATAAATATTTTGAATATGTCAAAGTTTGCAAAATATGTTATTGGTTGTGATACAGGAACAATACATTTAGCCTCATTAGTTAATACAAATATTTTATGTATTTATTCTGATAGAGATCGTGATAACTGGCTTCCTATTAATTCTTATAAAATATTTCGACATTTCACAAAGTGTGGCGGATGTATGCGTGAAATTTGTATAGATAAAGATCATATTTGCTTGAGTTCAATTGATTCTTATACTATTATGAATTTTATAATATAAATCAAGGGTATGATTAATTATAATAATCTAAGGCGCCGTATTCATAGTGTTGCAGTTTTATTTTTTTTAAAATTAATTAATTTAACATTTTACAACTTAAAAAGTAAGCCATTAAGCAAACCGCCTTTACTTTTCTTAAGTCAGTACATATTCGATTTAAATAGAATCAGAAACATTCAACATGGTAGTTACAAACTTCACAGATCGATATCGACAGATCCGACTGAGTTTATAGTCTCAGATGGGCATGGTTTTTATTACAGCTCACATTTTAAATATCCTAATATAAATTTATTGTATAGTAGTCGCAATAACAAGATTATACGTTATGAAGAGCCGTGTATTTTGCTTTCATATTATTCCTCTCATTTTGGTCATTTTGTAGGAGATTGTTTTGGTATTATTTTAGCAATAACCAATTACAAATACTTTAATAATCGCAAAGTTGTCTTTATTGGTCCCGACACAGTAAAAAAATTTATGATCGATTATTTTGGTGAAAGTAAGTTTATATTTATTGAATCATCAATTAATTCAAACCTGCAGTTTTCGGATGCAATTTTAATTCCTAAAATTTCACAATATCAAAATTTGATATTGGCAGAAAATCAACTTTTTCAATTTATAAAGCCTATAGTTAATGACAAGGTGTTTTTCACTAGTAATCGTACGTCTAGGATCTCTAACATTAGTGAAGTAATTTCATTATTTCAAAAGAATGGATTTATCGTAATGTCTGCTACAGAAAACTCATTCGATTTAGAACTCTCAATTTTGAGTGGCGCAAAAACACTTTTCATTGAAAACGGTTCAATACTACTTAACTCTTTAATAATTAGAAAAAGTCTTACATACGTTTTTACAGGAGAGAAATCTGAGTTTTTAAATGAACAAGAGTATGCAGGTGGCGGTATTTATAACTCTTTTAAGTGGGATATTCTTGAATACATATATTGCAATGAATTTCCTTCCAATAAGCACCCATACTCTAACCAAATTTGTATTGATTTATTAAAGCTTGAATCGCTTATAAATCATATTTGATATATTAATACTTATGCTGTCCTTTTAATCATCGTTTCCAATTAGATTTTTTCAATGTCAGTTTGTATGTTTCTGGTCTTGACACTGTAATTCAGTACCACCGGTATGTTTAAGTTACCGATCGTTTCTCCCTGAACAGCGTTGGTGGCAAGTAGCCAAGTGCACTGTGCGGGTGATACAAATTGTAGTCATCGAACCAATCTTGCAATTGCGCCATCACAGTTTTTGAATCTGGCCGGTTAGCCAGCTTGGCGTAGTCCCGTTTCAGAGTCTTCACAAAGCTCTCAGCCATGCCGTTACTTTGTGGGCTTGTGATGGGTGCCATCACAGGCTTAATGCCAAGTTGCTTTGCAAAGCTTCTTGTCTCTGCTGCTGTGTAGCAGCTGCCGTTATCTGTCAGCCACTCAATCGTTTTGGGCGGCTTGCCATTTGATCCGAATCGTTTCTCTACAGCCTGCATCATC
>JACCDN010086347.1_pt1 | contig 15735 bp, 7 predicted proteins | sample 7441691 | NCBI WGS metagenome assembly JACCDN01 (sample SAMN15323439, study PRJNA562643) | freshwater metagenome | isolation source: river surface water | place: USA:Blue River Watershed | collected 2017-08-16
AAATAGGTTTCCCTAAATCTGTTGTATTATTAACATTCTCTAATCCTAAATTCAATCTCGCATTCGTCGGATTGACAGCGCCTGTCCCACCATTTTCAATAGCAACAATTCCACTCACATTGGTGGCGTTTCCTGTTAAGGTTCCAACAAAATTTGAAGTAACCAAGCTAGCAGTAATCGAAGTAGCACTTACTACCCCAGAAAAAGTATTTGCAGAAATAATATTTCCTTCAAAATTTCCACTAGCATCTCTCTTTATTAATGTACTTGAAGTATTTTGACTTGTTGCGGCCTCTGTTAAATCAACTGATAATTGGATTTCTGGCACTAATAATGTTCCTAATTTAATTACACTTGGAGCAATTGCAGTCCCACCTAAGTCTCCAGCTAACATCAATTTACCTTTTACTGTTGTAGTTGCATCCAAAACTGAATTAGTAATAGTTGTTGGATCAGCTAAAGCATTTTTTACAAATTGTGTTGTTGCAACTGCCGTACTATTATCAGTTGTTGTCATTGTTCCAGCAGTAACGGAATTGCCTAAAACAACAGTTCCTGTGAAAGTTGGAGAAGCCAAAGGAGCTTTCAAATCCAATGCTGCTTGTGTTAAAGTAGATATTGGTTTTGCCAAATCTGTTGTATTATTTACATTCCCTAACCCTAAATTCAATCTTGCATTCGTCTCATTTACCGCACCAGTTCCCCCATTTGAAACCAAAACAATACCATTTACATTAGAAGCATTTCCAGTTAAGGTTCCAACAAAAGATGGTGCTGTAAATTTGCTTGCTGTAATTTCACCAGCTGCAAAATTTCCACTCCCATCACGAGCAACAATAGTATTGGCCTCATTGAGTGAAGTTGTATTCAATGCGTTCGAAACACCCGGTATGGATGAAACAACACTTTGCACATACGCAGTAGTTGCTATTTGTGTATTATTCGTTGATGAATGTGCTGTAGGTGCTGTTGGTATCCCAGTTAAAGCAATATTCGGTGCAATCGTGGTTGTAATAGAACCTGAACCTGATCCTGTGACAGCACCAATCAAAGTAATAGAAGAACTTACACCAGAATTAGTTAATAAATCATTTACAAATGCAGTGGTCGCAATTTGATTGTCATTTGAATTGGCTGCAGGTGCCGGTACAGTTGGTGTACCCGTAAATGAAGGTGAATTAATAGTTGCTTTTAAAGCTAAATCTGAAAGTAAAGAAGTGATGCTTGCCGTATTTGCTGCAATAGAAGTTGTTGCAGAAGTAATACTAGCCGTATTTGAAGAAACAGTATTGGATATAGAAGTTGTATTCGAGAAGATAGTACTAATGCTTGAAGTATTTGAAGCAACAGTATTTGTTAATGAAGTAATACTTGCTGTATTTGCAACAATACTATTTGTTGCAGAAGTGATACTTGCTGTATTGCTTGCAACAGTATTCGTCAATGATGTAATACTAGAAGTATTTGAAGCGATCGAATTCAAAGCTGCAGTAATACTTGAAGTATTAGATGCAATAGATGTAGGAAGTGTGGCAATAGTTGAAGAACTTACTCCACCAACCGAATTAACTGTTGGTAATGCTGCGGTGCCGCCTAAATCATTTGTTAATTGAATTTTTCCTTTTGTAGAAGCATCCGCATCTGGTGTTGCAGCTGTAGTTACTAAAGAAGAAACAAATGCGGTAGTCGCGATTTGTGTTGTGCTCGTTCCTGCAGTTGCCGTAGGTGCTGTTGGCACTCCTGTAAATGAAGGTGAAGCGATATTTGCTTTTAAGGCAATATTATTTGTATTCGTTGTAATACTTGCTGTATTAGAACTTACTCTTGTATCTAATGCAGCAATATCATTTGTGTTCGTTGTAATACTTGATGTATTAGAGGCAATCAATGTTGGTAAAGTACTAATTGTCGACGAGCTAATACCGCCTACAGTATTGACTGTTGGTGCAGTTGCTGTGCCACCTAAATCATTTGTTAATTGAATTTTTCCTTTCACACTAGAAGTTGCGTCAGGTGTTGCAGTTGCGGCAATTCCTGAAGCGACACCAGAGTTTAATGCAGATTGCACAAATTCTGTTGTTGCTAATTGAGTAGTATTTGTACCATCTGCTGCCGTAGGTGCTGTCGGAATGCCAGTAAAACTCGGTGATGCAATCGTTGCTCTTAATGCAATTGCATTTGTGTTTGTAGTAATACTTGAAGTATTAGAGGCAATTAATGTTGGCAAAGTGCCAATGGTAGAAGAGCTTACTCCACCAACGGTGTTCACAGTTGGCAAGTCGGCAGTACCGCCCAAGTCATTCGTTAATTTAATTTTTCCTTTTACACTTGCAGTCGCATCTGGTGTAGCCGTTGCTGCAATACCAGAAGCCACCCCAGCATTTAATGCAGCTTGCACAAATTCAGTAGTCGCAATTTGTGTTGTATTTGTTCCATCTGCAGCAGTTGGCGCACTTGGTGTTCCTGTAAAAGTTGGGGATGCAATAGTCGCTCTTAAAGCAATTGCATTTGTATTTGCTGTAATGCTTGCTGTGTTAGATGCGATATTTGTTGCATTTGTTGTAATACTAGAAGTATTTGCAGCAATAGCACTTGTATTCGCTGTAATACTTGCAGTATTTGAAGTTACTCTCGTATCTAAAGCAGCAATAAAAGTTGTATTGGCTGTAATATTAGCCGTATTTAATGCAATATTATTTGTATTCGTCGCAATGTTTGTCGTGTTAGTTGCAATATTTGTTGCGTTTGTAGCAATTGCACTTGTATTCGCAGTGATGCTAGAAGTGTTTGAAGTCACTCTCGTATCTAAAGCAGTGATACTATTGGTATTAGTCGTAATGCTTGATGTATTGGAAGCAATCAATGTTGGCAATATACCAATCGTTGATGAACTTACTCCACCGACTGTATTGACAGTTGGTAAATCTGCGGTGCCACCTAAATCATTGGTTAATTTAATTTTTCCCTTTACACTCGCAGTCGCATCCGGTGTTGCTGTTGCGGCAATTCCTGAAGCGACACCTGCAGTCAATGCAGTTTGAACAAACTCAGTTGTTGCAATCTGTGTTGTATTCGTACCATCTGCAGCAGTTGGTGCAATAGGCGTTCCAGTAAATGTTGGAGACGCGCTATTTGCTTTTAAAGCGATCGCTGCAATATTTGCAGTGATGCTTGCCGTATTTGCAGCAATATTTGTCGTGTTCGTTGTAATATTTGTTCTGTTCGTTACAATATCTGCAGTGTTTGCAGTGATACTCGAAGTATTAGATGTTATTCTTGTATCCAGCGCTGATTCTGCACTTTGCGCTCTTGCAATCTCAGCTGTAATACTTGCAGTATTAGAACTAATATTGGTCTCTGCAGTAGTAACTCTAGATGGTAAATTAGAAATGGTAGATGAACTTACGCCACCTACAGTATTCACCGTCGGCAAATCTGCAGTGCCGCCTAAATCATTCGCTAATTTAATTTTCCCTTTCACACTTGCAGTCGCATCTGGTGTAGCAGATGCAGCAATACCTGAAGCGACACCGGCAGTCAATGCTGATTGAACAAACTCAGTTGTTGCAATCTGTGTTGTATTCGTTCCATCTGCAGCAGTTGGTGCAACTGGAGTTCCAGTAAATGTTGGAGATGCGCTATTTGCTTTTAAAGCGATCGCTGCAATATTTGCCGTGATACTTGCGGTATTCGCAGCAATATTTGTTGTGTTGGTTGTAATATTTGTTCTGTTAGTTGCAATGTCTGCAGTATTTGCAGTGATGCTCGAAGTATTAGATGTTATTCTTGTATCCAGCGCTGATTCTGCACTTTGAGCTCTTGCAATCTCTGCTGTAATACTTGCAGTATTAGAACTAATACTTGTCTCTGCAGTAGTAACTCTAGATGGTAAATTAGAAATGGTAGATGAACTTACGCCACCAACACTATTTACAGTTGGCAAATCTGCAGTACCACCTAAATCATTCGTTAATTTAATTTTTCCTTTCACACTTGCAGTCGCATCTGGTGTTGCAGAACCTCCAACTATAGAAGAAACAAATTCTGTTGTCGCAATTTGAGTCGTACTAGTTCCAGGTGCAGCAGTTGGTGCAGTAGGTGTGCCAGTGAAACTTGGAGATACAATGGTAGCACGTAATGCAATGTCTGCAGTATTTGTAGCAATATTTGTAGTGTTTGCTGTGATACTTGTTGTATTTGAAGTCACTCTAGTATCTAATGCATTTTCCGCAGATTGAGCTCTCGCAATCTCTGCAGTAATGCTTGTAGTGTTACTTGCAATATTTGTCGTATTTGTAGCAATATTTGCAATGTTGGTTGTAATACTAGCAGTATTAGAAGCAATGTTTGCAGTATTCGTTGTAACAGAAGCTGGCAATGTTGAGATGGTAGAAGAACTAACTCCACCTATAGAATTTACAGTTGGCGCATCTGCAGTGCCACCTAAATCGTTCGTTAATTTAATTTTTCCTTTCACACTTGCAGTCGCATCTGGTGTTGCAGAACCTCCAACAATGGAAGAGACAAATTCAGTTGTGGCAATTTGTGTTGTACTAGTTCCAGGTGCAGCAGTTGGTGCAGTAGGTGTGCCCGTAAAACTTGGAGAAGCAATCGTCGCTCGCAAAGCAATGTCTGCAATATTTGTAGCAATATTTGTAGTGTTTGCTGTAATACTTGTTGTATTTGAAGTCACTCTGGTATCTAATGCAGCGATAGAATTTGTATTCGTTGTAATACTTGCTGTATTCGAAGCGATGTTTGAAGCGTTCGTTGTAATATTTGTTCTGTTCGTTGCAATGTCTGCAATATTTGTAGTAATACTTGCCGTGTTAGATGTTACTCTTGTATCTAATGCAGCAATACTATTTGTATTAGTTGTGATACTTGCAGTATTAGCAGTAATGTTAGTTTCTGCAGTAGTAACCCTTGTTGGTAAATTAGAAATCGTAGATGAACTCACCCCTCCTACACTATTAATTGTTGTAGGGAATGTGCCAGTACCAGAACCACTTACATCTCCAGTCAATGTAATTAACTGGTCACCTGAGTTTACACCACCAATAGTTACATCTCCTACTACTGTTACTGTTGTAGTCGTATTGGTACCTCCGGATATTGTAAAACCATTAACCAAAGAAGTAGGCGTAACACCATTAATCGTTTTATTCGTTAAAGATTCAGTACCTGATAATGTAGCAATTGTGCCCGATGTTGGTAAAGTAATATTGGTTGTGCCAATACTTGTTAATGTTGTACTATAATTTCCACTCGTTGTAAATGAAGAAGCAGTTGTTAAAGCACCTCCTAAATTAACTGACTTCCCTCCAATTTTATTCACCAAAGGAGCACTAGCATTACCTGAAAGATCTCCAGTCAATTGAATCTTTCCTTTAGTTATAGCATCTGCATCTGGTGTCGCAGCGCCTCCAACTAATGAAGAAACAAATTCAGTTGTTGCTAATTGTGTTGTACTTGTTCCTGGCGCAGCAGTTGGCGCAGTTGGTGTGCCAGTAAAACTTGGGGATGCAATTGTTGCTCGCAACGCAATAGCTGCATTATTTGAAGTAATACTTGCAGTATTGGATGTTACCCTAGTATCTAAATCAGATTCTGCATTTTGTGCTCTTGTAATTTCTGCTGTTATACTCGCTGTGTTACTTGAAATATTAGTTGTATTTGTAATAATATTTACTCTATTAGTTGCAATATCAGCAATGTTAGTTGTGATACTTGCAGTATTTGATGCAATATTGGTTTCGTTTGTAGTGACTCTTGTTGGTAAATTTGAAATGGTAGACGAACTAACGCCTCCTACACTATTAATAGTAGCAGGAAATGTTCCTGTACCACTTCCACTTACATCTCCAGTCAAAGTAATCAACTGATCACCTGAGTTTACACCACCAATAGTCACATCACCCACTACAGTTACTGTGGTGGTAGTATTTGTACCTCCGGATATTGTAAAACCATTTGCCAAAGAAGTTGGCGTAACTCCATTAATAGTTTTATTCGTTAATGATTCTGTACCTGATAATGTTGCCAAAGTCCCTGAGGTTGGCAATGTAATATTGGTTGTGCCAACACTTGTTAATGTTGTACTATAATTTCCACTAGTTGTAAATGAAGAAGCAGTTGTTAAAGCACCTCCTAATGCAACTGCTTTCCCACCAATCTTATTCACCAATGGAGCACCTGCAGTACCTGCGAGGTCGCCAGTTAATTGAATCTTTCCTTTAGTTGTAGCATCTGCATCTGGTGTTGCTGCAACAGTTACTAAAGAAGAAACAAACTCCGTAGTAGCAATCTGTGTAGAACTAGTACCTGGAGCAGCAGTTGGCGCAGTAGGTGTACCTGTAAAACTTGGAGATGCAATAGTAGCTCGCAACGCAATAGCACTTGTATTTGCAGTAATACTTGCAGTATTGGATGTTACCCTAGTATCTAAAGCAGATTCTGCATTTTGTGCTCTTGTAATTTCTGCTGTTATACTCGCCGTGTTACTTGCAATATTTGCTGTGTTCGTTGTAATATTCGCTCTATTCGTCGCAATATCAGCAATGTTAGTTGTGATACTTGCAGTATTAGCAGTAATGTTTGTTTCTGCAGTAGTAACCCTTGTTGGTAAATTTGAAATCGTAGACGAACTAACGCCACCTACACTATTAATAGTAGCAGGAAATGTTCCTGTACCAGATCCACTTACATCTCCGGTCAAAGTAATCAATTGATCACCAGAGTTTACACCACCAATAGTCACATCCCCTACTACTGTTACTGTTGTTGTAGTATTTGTACCTCCTGATATTGTGAAGCCATTTGCCAAAGAAGTTGGTGTAACACCATTAATACTTTTATTAACCAATGATTGAGGTCTGGTTAAATTTACATAAGATGAAAGCATGCCAGCTGTATCACTTATATTTAGCTTTTTATCAATTCTGTTACTCAGGGTCATTGTGTCCTGAAAACTAAATATTGTATTGGCCAAAAATGGCTGTATCAAATTAGGGAACTGTGCAACTTCTATTTTATCGTTTAATTTAAGTCTTATTGCAGCTGCTGTATCAATGATGGCTTGCTTATTTTGAGCAATTAGAATTGAATCTCTAGATATTTTATTGGATAAAGAAATTGTATCCCTCCCAATTCTATTGGATAACATGGTTGCAGTGTCAGAAATATTCAACTTCAAAGCAGCAGAGTTGCCAGAAGAAACACTTAAAGCATTAATCCTATTAGATAAAGAGATAGTATCTGCCCCAATCCTATCAGAAACAAACTTTGTATTAGCCAACAAACCATCTGTTGGAAATGTTATATTACTAGCACCTGTTGTAATAATTGTTAAATCTCCTATGCCTTTGGTAGTTAGATTATTAGCAATTGTAATATTTTTTCCATTATTATTAACACCGGTACCACCTTTTGTACTTGGCAAAATTGATGTTATGGTTGTAGCAGAGTCAGAAAAATTTGCATTTGCAGCACTTAAGGAATAAGGAACAGCCCACAATTGAGAGGTACCAATATCAACATAATTATTAGAAGGTGTCCAATCTGGGTTATATAAAGTTGGCTCAATGGCAATCTTTATATTTACAAAGTGTAGATTTTTTGTCCAATTAATGTCAGTCAAACTTGCAACACCAGAAAGTCTTGTTCCTTGTCCAATGACAATAGAAAAAATACCTTCTTGACTTGACACAACTTTAAAGCTTTCGGAAAATACACTATTGCCGTTTGTAGTTTTTTCTAAAATATTTACAATAGCATAAATATTTCTATTGCTTGCTGCATTATTATTCGCATCTCTAGCAACAGCCTGAAATAGAATTCCATTAGGAATAACTACTTGCGAAAAAGAGTTTTTACTTAATAATGTAAAAACTAAAATAATCAATAAATTAAATAATCTACTTTTCATTAATCTTCTTTAAATATTTTATATGTTTCCTGTATATTATTAGAAACAATTTTTACAAAATAAACTCCGGTTGGATAATTCGACATATCAATTCTAAATCCAAATAGTAACTGATCTTGATTCACTTCAAAAAAATTTGACACAGCACCAACATTATTAAAAACTCCAATTTTGAATTTATTAAATGTGCTTATTTTATTTTTAAACTTGACTGTCAAATAATCAACAACAGGATTAGGTAATAAGGTTATATTTAATTTTACATAATCCAGATTAACCATACATTCATTAAAAAAAGTACCAAATGAACTTGGCATAAATTTAGACAAATCACTTGCTACTTTCACACAATTAATTCCAGAAACAGAAACAGGATTACTATTATTTGAAAAATTCAGGTTTTCTCCGAATACACCAATAGAATAACCAATCCCAATTTGAGAAAAAGAGAGATTGAAAATCATCATAGCTAATATGGTTAAAATAAATTTGGACATTTTAATTTGAAATAATAAAACTGTAATCTGTTTTTGATTTTGCACCATTTACTCTTAATTTCAATCTAGCAGCATTAATAGAAATTATTTCGTAAGATGTGCTATCAATTTTATTTGTTAGTTTATAATATATTTTTTGTTTAAGTTTATTTAGTTCAGGTATGTCCCACTGTCCTTCATTTTTTTCAGTATCCAAATACACACCATCATAAACAAATGTTTTTTTATATAACTTTTGAACATCTGTAAGTATTACTGGCTTATCATCAACCAATATTGAATCTAACTTCCACACATGTTGCGTATTTTGATAAGATCCAGTACCAGCAAGTAAATGCTTCTGGAATTGTAATTCAGAAACTACTTCATCTTTTTTACAAGAAAAAGCTAAAAATGAAATAAATGATATAAATAAAATTAAATGCTTAAACTTTATCATTATAGTTATTTAAATAATCTTCTTGAATAAAAAATTCCAAAATTCACAAACCCGTCCTTTGAATTATTTGGACTATTTCTATATTGACCTAATACATTTCTTGAAGTAGGATTTGAAAAATATAAAGCTGCATCTTTATTTTCTACTTTACTCGCTAATATTTTTTCTGCACTAGGATATAAATCCGGACCAACATCATCTAAATAATCGGACATGCTTTTGTGAATTGACAAATGAAGTCCAACACTATTAAATCTATTAATTTGATATTTAACTTTAAAATTAAAGAAGTAACCCAAAGCCATTAATGAATATGGCTTTCCTGTACTATCAGCAAATTGACCTCCAGTTCCTAATGGCTGTAATTTATATTCAATACCATTATACTTATCAGATGGAGCAAATGTGAATACATCAATTCCAAATCCAACTGATGGCCTAATTTTCCTTGCCTTAGTATATAGTCTATTATCAACAAAATCAAAATTTATCGATGTTGAAATACCCATCATAGATGTAGTAAAACTCATTCCTCTTGCTTGTTGTTCATTGTTTTTTGAAAGTTTATCAGAATTACTCAATTTGAAATTAGCAATTGACATACTTGCACTCAAATTGGAGAAAATGGTATAATTAACATTTAACGCATTAAATAAATTGACATCATTACTAAATAAATTAGATTGGCTAATAGTTCCATTAAAAATGGCACCTCCTGTATATAATCCTAATTCAAATCTGCTTTTTTGAGGAGCTTCAATTTTTTGGAAGGTGTTTTTGATAGAATCTATTGGAGCTGCTGGTCTCTTTAAGCTATCTTCCGACTTCTTGTCTTTTAATAACTCCGCAATCAACTTTCTTCTTCTCAAATCATTTAAGTAAGCAATATAACCTACCCTTACTTCAGGAACATACCCCCCTTTTGAATTCAAAACATCAGAAATTAAATAATAACCAACCTTTTTTGACACATTAACTGATTTAGTGAAATTTAACTTTACACTGTTCCCATCGGGAACTATATCATATGTAATTAAAGTGTCTACTTTTTTAAGGCTACTATCGTCTTTAAAATAAGAATAAAGCACCTTTGCACTTGAAAAATTTAAAGAATTATTGGCAGTCAAAATAATACCACTTAAAGCTTCTTTAATAATCAAAGTATCTTCAATAGGTTTTTTATCAAGTCCATCTAATTTGTAAATATGCCCAGGATTGTTCTCAGCAGGAGTACTTAAAAATGGTTCAAACTCTATTTTGGGTGCATTATAATTTAATGTTTGATCATAAATCGATTTAATGATTTTATTTTTATCGTTAGAACCTAGATAATTTTGTTTTAAATCAAAATTTTTCTCAGACCCGTAGACACCAAAATTTGCAGCATGAACAATTGTGTCAGATAAATTATCTATTAAGTAATTATTTACAAAACTATTATTCGAAATTTTAGGCGTAAATCTAGTAAAGATTTGATCAGCCCTCCCGTACAGAACATTTGTTGATATATTATAATTCTTAAATCCATAAACAGCATTCTCAACAAAAATATTGTTAGAGATTTCTAAATCAATGTGATCACTCTTTAGATCCTCAAAATATATAGATGCAATATTGCCAGAGAATATATTATTCTGAATTTTAAATTCTATGGAGCTTGAATCCATATTGAAATTGAATGGCGGATTCAAAACTTGAATTACAGATACCTTTCCGGTATTTTTTATAAAATTATTATCTGTAATAATTACCCTATTTCTTTTCCAACCAAAATCAAAAAACATCGGTAATTGTAAATTTTTGAAGTTTACATTTTTGATAACAATTTTACTATCAATTGAAGAATCTATCCCTCTAAAAACCAAGCCAACTCCTTCATAACCTGCTTTTCCAAAAAAATCAATTTTATTATTTAATTCACCATCCATCGAAACAGAACCTACGCAAACTAAAATCCCGGGCTCAATAAACTCAACTTGCGCCCCGGCTTCTACTTTTAATAAACCTTTTGAATTAACGACACTTTTAATAACATGTTTGCCCGATTTAATAATAAGATTATTATAATCTCCAGATAGTGTATCCTGAGCAAAAGCATTAGTTACTAATACAACATTAAGCAACCCCACAAATAGAGTTAATAGTATTTTTTTATGACTTAGTTTCACTAACATTAATCTAATCGGTTATTTTATATATAATAGGTGCAGAAGTTCTAGTTGATCCATCAACTAAAGACATATTTACATTATCAAAAATCAATAAATCATTCTTTTTCAAAGCACCCATAACTTTTTGAGTGGGAGACTGAAATAATTCACCATAATTATTTACCGACTCTTCTTCTTTACCATTATGAATTCTAATAACTTTATAACTATTTATTCTTCCTGGGAAATAGTTTAAATTATTGATTTCTAACTTCGCCTCCAATCTTTCTGCATTCAATAAATCCTTAACACTGATAACATAATTGTTCAGATTATCTCCTTTTACCTTAACAATAGGATCAGGAATTGGATTAACCATAATTCTCTTTTCAAACAAGACCTTTCTATCTTTTCTCAAATCATAAAACCTTAACATATACTCACCGGTCTTATTGAACACTACCCTATAGTTATTGTTAACTTTATTTATGTTCACTTTAGGTAAAATTTCTACTTCAAAATCTCTTCCCATCATAAAATCAAAATCACTTAATAGTGTATTGTTTAATCCTACGAAAATATTTTCAGTATGCAAAGACGCTAAAATTCTCTTAAATAAATCATCAAACACCTCATCATTAACACTAATTACTTTCTGACCTGGTTTAATAATTTCTTCTTCTTTATATTCCTTAACACTCGACTTTAATACATACAATTTTGGATTAAATTGAGAAAAATAGGTTGGTTGATAACCAATTTCCGCCAATGCTGCTTCCTGATAAAGCAATTGAGTCTTGGTCAATAATAGCTTTATTCTCTCCAACTGCATATAACTAATTGCAGATGGCTTATGCATAAAAAGGTAATACTCCCATGTCTCAACTTTACCTTTTAAAGTAGTTACATTTGCCTGGATAGGTATTAGTGAGTCTAAAGAAGTTTGAATTTTATATGGTGATTTTTTAATAAAATCTGAAAGTTCAAACAAATCTTTTTCTAAAACCTTTACACCTTTTTCACTTTTCAAAATCTCTTCAATTAAATTCTTACTGTTAAATTGTTTAGATAAACTTGTATTATTTTTAGCAAATTCATCGTCCACATGTTTTAAAACATCTGAAATAACCTGATTGCTAACCTTTAACCTGCTTCTAATTTTTAAATAAGCAGCAGCTTTTGGGCTCTTGTTTAATAAAGCAATATTATCATCAATAATTTTGTTGCTAATCACTACCTTCTTTAACTCTTCTTTATCAAGAGATTGAATAGATTTGATGGTATAGATATTGGAATCAAGAATAGATATCTTAATACTAATAACCGAAAAGCAAATAAATACAATGTACAAAAGACTTATAATCTGGTATCTTTTGACATCTACATGTCCTTCTGCCATAAAATACTAGATTTATGAATTTACGTATTGCTTATACAATAATACAAATGCCAATTGTGTACCACTTGGTGATGTATTTGTCTTACTCAAATGATAATTTAATTTGTCAAATACTTCTTTCTTAGAATCTTGTTCATTTAAATTAAATATTTGAACAAGTTTTGCTTTTGGTGCAATATTGTCTGCAACTAATTTTTCAATTAATGATTGCACATATCCAAGATTTTCTAATTCCCCATTAACAAATAATTCTTTTAAAGAAACACTATACTCATTCTTTGGACCAAAATAAATATTCTCTGCAGCAAAATTCACTACATCATCTAGACATATAGATTTAGAATCATTGATTTTTAATTCAATCAATTTATTAAACAATTGAGCCCCTGTATTGGTATTCACAAAAGATACTGCCGACTGTGCGAGTAATTTTAAATATGAATAACCTTCATTATTCAATTGATTGAACTTAATTTTCTTAAACTTATTCCATAATTTAAGTTTCAATTCATCTGACTCATTTAATAAAATTGTATTTAAAGAACTTAATTCATCTTCTTTCTTAATATCAATTTTTTGGATAAAGAATTCTAATAATAATTGCCCCTTAAGTTTGATAGAGCTTTGTAAACATTCAATATTGGGGCTAATAATTAACTCATTGTTGTAATACTTATTAACATGACTTATTACCAACTCGTCTTCGCCTCCATATATTTGAACATCTGTTGCTTTTTTAGGTCTAATTGTATGAGACTCCCCTGCTGACTCCAAAATAAAATTATCGAGATAGTTATGAAAATTGATCATATTGAATGCCTTACACAATAATTCAATTTCTACAGTTTCAATTTGATGAGACTTTTCAATTAATAATTTACTCAATTCTGGAACTGGTAATTTTACTGGGAACTGAAGTAAAAATGGCAATGCCTCTTTATTTGGCAATTTTTTATCAAATACTCTTTTAAACAAAGCACTTAACTGAGTATATTCTTCTGAACTTAGAGCGTCCCATTTAGGCTGGAAGAACAAATCTTTTGCCAAGCTTAAGATATCCATTTGTTCTAATTGCCATAATGAATGTGAAGCATTATTTTGTTGAATCGAAGGATTATTAATAGAAATGGAGACATTTTTATCAGAAGCACTAGCCTGACTTGTTATACTTGTATCTGAAGCTCCTGTTTGTATATTTATATAAGCATCTCCATTACCTCTACCTGCTATAGATCCACTTCCAGAAGTACCTGTTATAGACCCAACACTTCCTGAACCAGCAGCTCCACCACCCGATCCTGAAGCAATATTCCCCAATCCCTCAGCAACTTTTGACAAAGTGGCTTCTGTAGCAACTTCTTTATCAGTTTTAACTTCAACAAACTTTATGGCAGACACGCCAAAAACTACAGCCTCGATTGCCAAGCCACCAGTAATTAAAATATCTTGAGCAGGCCATTCAAGCAATTTTGCAATTACGCCAATCAAAATTACAACGGCCGCTCCACTGTAAAAAAGATTGAAAATGTCTAATTTTTTTGTTTTTGACATGTTATTGAGAATTTAATTGTTTAATTATTTATATATTTTATTTCTTTTTTCATGAACAAATTGAATAAATGAGTCATTATTTTCAAATCCTGATAATTTTATAATTGACTCAAAAGGCAAATCAGCATTTATGGGATTTTCAAATTCCTTCATAAAATGCTGGTATCTGTGTTCTTCTATCAAATACGAGAATGGACTAAAATAGAAAGTCTTTGAAATCTGATTTAAACTTTCCAGACTGATATTCAATCTATTTGCAAAGTCAGTTTCAGAGGCAGAAGGATGTAAAAAGTACTTTTGATCAAAAAAATGATAGTCAAAAATATCTTTAAGCCCCTTTGACTTTTGATCAAATAGCTTAAAAAAAGACTTGAATGATTGAAAAATTGAGGGCACAGAATTTCGATTTTAATCGCTAATCTGATTCAATTATTGCCCAATATCAAAATTTTAATGATTATTTAAGAAAAACAGTGTTTTTAAATTCAAAACACAGATAATCAATTATTTAAATATAAAAAATGTAATTATTTATAGTAAAACCTATGAATTAAAATCAATTAAATCAGAAGGATTTCCTCCATGAAACTTTTTAAAAGGCTTATAAAAGGCATTTCTGGATACAAATCCAGACTCTTTAGCAAGGGCATCTATAGTCATATTTTGATACTTTGGCTCTTTTACCAATTTGATAAAATAGTCTATCCTGTTTTTATTCAAAAGGTCATCAAAATCTAACCCGAATTCATTTTGTACGAAATTATTGACTTCGTCTTTGCTAACATTCATTAGTTTAGAAAATTGTTCTATTTTGGCTTCTTTGTCTAAGAAATACATTTGGTTAAAAAACAAAGCATTGAAATTCAAAGAATCAATATCGAACTTTTTAATAGGAATGAATCTATGAATTAGATTCATTTTCATTGATGATCTGTTTAAGAACTCTGGCCTATTATAAATAATCAATAAAATTAATAAGTCTAAAATGAACGCAACAGAGATATTTAATAAAGGGTGCTTCAAAGAGAAAAATTGTCTGGTTACAAAAAATGTCAAAAGAAACATAATATAAACAACAATTGCGTAAGTGAAATTTTTAACTTTTTTGAAATAAATGTTATTATGATTGAAATTTACAATAATCTGAAAACAGAAATATAAAATTGTACCAATATATAAAATCGAAAAAAATAACCTAAAAATATCTATAATAATAGGCACTTTAATACCATCATTGTATGGGGATATTTCATTATAGTAAACTATTTTACTTTGAGATAAAGTTGGATAATTGTTGATAACAATAGCTGTTACAGAAATTGAAGCAAACGCTAATATAGAAAGAGAAAGGATATTTACGAATTTCTTGAAATGAGGGAAAAATAAATTAGTAAGAAGTTGTAAAAAAGAAATTGTGAAAATTGTTTTAATGCAAAAATTGGCAACTTTATTTTGATAATAATTTAATTCAAACAATTGAAATAAATTACTAATGCCAATACTCAAAATCAACAAGGAAAATATCAACTTAACAGTCCATGGTTTTCTGAATTTCAACAATAAATCTACCAAAGTAATTGTCGCATAGATAACTATGAAAAAATTTGTGGCAAATGATAAAAGAGAATAGTTAGTAATAAAGCTATAATTTTTCATTATATGAAACTCATCTGTCTTTGATGCCTGGCAAATTTATCCTATTTAAATGACTTTTACTAATTCGATTTGAATTTGTAAAGAACTGATAATCATTACAATGTCAGTTTATTTTG
>JACCDN010177698.1_pt1 | contig 15732 bp, 17 predicted proteins | sample 7441691 | NCBI WGS metagenome assembly JACCDN01 (sample SAMN15323439, study PRJNA562643) | freshwater metagenome | isolation source: river surface water | place: USA:Blue River Watershed | collected 2017-08-16
GCCAGTGCTCTTGCTCTGCGGTCTTTACCTTGTTTTCAATTGTTCGTAATTTGTCTTCGACTTCGCGAATTTTGTCTTTTGGAACCTTGCCGATCTTTTCCCACTTCTTCTGAAGTTCTTGAAGTCGTCGCTTTGCCTCGTCGAGTCCTTTAGCAGGATCTATATCTGAGTAAGCCCTCAGCAGTTCTAGCTTGGCAGTGAGATTCGCACCCTGTTCTCCGGCTTCTGATGCCGAGCTGACCTGCCTGGCTGCGTAAATCGTGTCTCCTGCTGCCTTAAATCTTGCCCAAAGCGCGTCATCCGACTTGCCCGGGGTTCGGCCGGCAGCCTTCCATTGGTCGAGCAGTTTGCGATACTCCACAATTGAATCTGATCCACTGGCGGCTAGCTTTTCGGCTTGGGCGACTATTGAGGTCTTCTGAGCCCTGACAGCTTTGTTCGAAGCATCCAACCCTGCGAAGTAGGCGCGCTTTGCGCTCTCAAATCGCGTACGAGCGAGTGAAAAGCGTTTCCATATCGGGTCAGCGTCGGCCTTTGAAACCTTAGCTCCACTCTTCTGAATCTCCTGCCAGTCGGAGAACAACTTTGCCATCTTCTCTGCAGACTGTTTCCACTGAGTTTTCGCCTGGTCTTGATTTGCAATTGCCTCTGCGGCCGCTGCGATGTCAAGTCGGGACTTTAGGGCCGCCTCGGTCGCCTCTTTTGATGCGGTTGCTCTTTTTGCGGAAAGCTCTGCGATTAGGGGCTCTAGTGCCGCCACACGCGATCGAAGATTGTTGAGGTCACCAACCGCCTTCGGTTCTATCAACTCGGCTGAAAGATTCTTGAACTGCGTCGATAGGTTTGAAGCCATCACACCATTTTTGATTCTTTGTTCAAGAGTTCTAACTTGAGCTTCTAGGTCTGCAAACTTTCTCTCGAAAAAGGCAAGCGCCTCATCAGCTGAAACGTTCGGATACTGCCCAACTTTTCTCTCTGAGCCCAGTTCGAGAACGAAGACGTTGTTCTCACTATCGACTCGGCCGAATTTGTTTGCTGACATGGTTAGCTTCCTTTTGCTAGACGCTCGCGCGTTCGTTTACGTTCGGTTTAGTTTAGAACTATGTCGCCCAGCTTTGTTTCAACCGCAGGCCTACCATCACTCGGGCTCGATGACCCAGCGGCGACACCGCCGTCAATTATTGGCTTCAGGCCTTCAAGACCAGATGTAACTTGGCCAAAAACCGTGTAATCGGGCATCAGAGTTGAGTCACCGTAAACAATGAAGAACTGAGACCCGTTTGAATATGCTGAACCCGAGTTTGCCATTGCGAGAACCCCGCGCTTGTATACGGCAGTTCCGGTAGCAGCGGGCTGAGGTGGATTCTCAATAGGTCCGAACGTGTATCCCGGACCACCGGTTCCTGTTCCAGTTGGGTCGCCACACTGAAGCACAAATATGCCTTCGGTAGTCAGTCGGTGACAGCTAACACCCTTGTAGAACCCTTTTTTAGCGAGGGCTAGGAAGTTGGAGGTGGCTTGGGGAGCTTTATCTCCGAAAAGCTCTATATCGAGCTCCGCGTTGTTCACCGTCATGGTTCCAGTCCAGATGCGTGATTCGGCCAAGGCCGGGTCTGGAACAAGGGGAGAGTTGGTCTGGGTTGGCTGAGCGCTAGTTGCACTCGGTGTGGGTTCAGCATCTACGACCTGCGAAACCTGCATCGAAGACCAGATCAGTTGCGAAGCTACGGCTAACAGCAAGACTCCCAAACCGGCAAACAAGGAAACGCGGTTATCGCGCTTGTTGCGCTGTGCTGTCTTTTCGCGCTGCAATTGCTTTTGCTCATATTCAGCGAGTTTGCCTGAAGTTTTACTAAACAGGTTTTGCTGCTTTTTCTTTGACGCCAAGGTTTCCTCCAGAATTCAACTATGACCAATTTTACGCAGTCAACGCAGCCTTGCGGCAGGCTAGGCTGAAAAAGTGACCGATAGCCTGTTCGACGGATTAGCTCCTTTGGCTGCGAGGATGCGACCAAAGACACTAGAAGAAATCGTTGGTCAGCAGCACCTTTTGAGAAGAGGCGCGCCACTTTTTCTCTTGGCCCAGCCAGAAGCACCTGGAACGATATCAGGGTCAACAAGCGTCGTACTCTGGGGACCACCCGGAACAGGCAAAACCACAATCGCTAAGGTGATTGCTTACAGCAGTGGTCGTCGTTTTGTCGAATTGAGCGCAGTGTCAAGCGGTGTAAAAGACGTGCGTGACGCAATCGATAAAGCCCGACAAGATAGGGAATCCTTCGGTGCAACCACAATTCTCTTTCTTGACGAGATTCATAGGTTCACAAAAGCCCAACAGGATGTTCTTTTGCCCGCGGTCGAATCAGGCTGGATTATCTTAATCGCTGCGACGACTGAGAACCCGAGTTTTTCAGTTATCACGCCGCTGCTTTCGCGTTCACTTTTGCTCACGCTAAACCCCATTTCACAAGCTGACCTTGTTACTTTGATTAAACGTGCGGTTGTTGACGATCGTGGTTTGCGCTCCAAGTTTCAAATCACTGATGACACGGCCGAGAAAATCGCAATTCTCGCTGGCGGAGATGCAAGAAAGGCTCTGACCATTCTCGAATCGGCGGCCCAAGCAGTCGAGGGCCAAGTTACCGACTCACCGCAAGACGCTGCGACTTGGGAGATATCCGTTGACGAAGTTGCTCTCTCAATTGACAGAGCCATGCTGAATTACGACGCACATGGAGATCAGCACTATGACGTGATCAGCGCTTTCATCAAATCAGTTCGGGGAAGCGATGTAGATGCCGCGTTGCACTACTTGGCGCGAATGATTGAGGGCGGCGAAGATCCAAGGTTCATCGCCAGAAGAATGATTATTCTTGCGAGCGAAGATATAGGGCTAGCTGACCCGAATGCACTGCCGCTCGCCGTGTCTGCGGCGGAAGCAGTGGCAAAAATCGGCATGCCAGAGGGGAGGATTCCTCTGGCTGAGGCAACGATTTATCTATGTCTCGCACCGAAGTCGAACTCTGCCTATTTGGCGATTGATGCAGCCATTGCAGAGGTTAGGGCAGGAAAGTCTGGCCAGGTACCGCTGCACCTAAGAAGTTCAAATTATCCCGGCGCTCAAACGGCGTCCGGGGCTGGGCGTGGGTACAGATATCCTCACGACGACAGCAGAGCCGTGTCAGAGCAGCAGTATCTCGCTGGCGACATCGTGAACTCGCGATATTTCAACCCCAAGCAGGTTGGGTTTGAAAAGGAGTTGGGCGAGCGCTGGGCCAGGCTCAGGGCAATCATTAGGGGCTTAAAGAAGTAGGCCAAAGCCCTTTGATTGCCTGCCGTCACCTTGCTAAACTGAGAAGGTTGCCGACTAGAGACAGCCTCGCGGCTGAGAGCTGACTCACACGGTGCGATTTGTCTTATAGCCAGACGAATCCGTGGCAAAAGGTTCGACCTCTCGATCCGCTTTTGTGAACAAATCAACGCTATTGAGCTTCGTGCTCATTGAAAGGAAAACGTGTCAAAAACCACACGTACACGCAGCAAGACTCGTTTGTCTCGCTCACTCGGTCTAGCCCTTACACCTAAGGCTGCTAAGTACCTAGAAAAGAGACCATACGCTCCAGGTGAGCACGGTCGCACAAAGAAGAAAGCTGACAGCGACTTTGCCGTGCGTCTTCGTGAAAAGCAGCGTCTTCGCGCGCAGTATGGCATTCGTGAAGCTCAGCTTCGCAAAACATTCGCCGAGGCAAAACGTGCCGAGGGTCTAACCGGTGAGAACCTAGTCGAGTTGCTAGAAATGCGCCTAGATGCGCTAATTCTTCGTGCAGGCTTTGCTCGCACAATCGCACAGGCAAGGCAGATGGTTGTACACCGCCACATTCTGGTTAACGGTGAGCGAGTTGATCGACCATCTTTCCGTGTCAAGCCTGGCCAAATGATCCACGTGCACGCCAAGAGCGAGATGACTGAACCATTCCAGGTCGCAGCAGCGGGTGGCCATGTTGATGTTCTTCCGCCGGTTCCGGGTTACCTCGAGGTGCAACTAGATAAGCTCCACGCAACGCTGGTTCGCCGTCCGAAGCGCGCAGAGGTACCTGTTACCTGTGAAGTTCAGCTCGTAGTTGAGTACTACGCGGCTCGATAAAGAGATTAGGCAACTTCCCTGATGAGTGGTGGAGACATTGCAGCGGTTATTGCGGCTTCGGCTTTTGCCCTGCTCGTGATTTTCGTAGGAGTTCCGCTAATTAAGCTCGGCGGACTAATTGATGAGACGCGCAACTCTGTTCGCGAGCTCAACGATGTGGTCTCTCCACTTCTCACAGAGGTAACCACCACAGTCACTGAAACAAATAAGGCACTAGCGAAACTCGATGTCATCACCGAGAACGTTGTGGACGTGACGACTAACATCAATTCGCTAGTTGCTGTTTTCAGCGCTTCGGTGGGTGCACCCTTGGTCAAACTTGCGGGTCTCACCAAATCACTTCGATCGGCTCTGCTAGGAAAGAAGAAATAGCATGAAAAAACTCTTTTGGTTCGCAACCGGAATCGCCGCTGGCTTAGCAGTTGCCAAGCAACTACGCGAGAACCCCGAAGCGAAGATAGCTATCGAAGATGCGGCTAAGAGAGCAAGAGCCATCGGCGAGGCATTCACAAACGGATACAAAGAGCGCGAAGTAGAACTCAGCAAAGCGAGCAGCAAGCCAGCCTCGAAAGCAGGCAGTAAGACCGCCGTGAAAAAGCTAACCGCAAAGAAGCCTGCCGCTAAACGCCCGACAACCTCGAAGTCTCCTACGAAATAATGCAGACCGCCGAAATCGCCCGGCGCTGGCTGGCCTTCTTTGAAGGCAAACAACACACAGTTGTTCCAAGCGCATCATTGATCAGTGAAGACCCAACCCTGCTCTTCACTGTTGCCGGAATGGTTCCTTTCATCCCTTACATGTCAGGTTTAGTTCCTGCTCCTTATTCGAGGGCAACAAGTGTTCAGAAATGTCTCAGAACTCTAGACATCGAAGAAGTTGGAAAGACCACGCGTCACGGCACTTTCTTCCAAATGAACGGAAATTTCTCATTTGGCGACTACTTCAAGCCCGAAGCAATTGCTTTCGCCTGGGAGTTTCTGACCGGCAGTCAAGACGATGGTTGTCTCGGGCTCGACCCTCAACGACTTTGGGTCACGGTTTTTCAGGACGATGACGAGAGCATCAGGTTGTGGCGTGAAATAGCCGACATACCGCTCGAGCGAATTCAAAAGCGCGGGATGAAAGACAATTACTGGTCTACTGGTCAGCCTGGGCCAGCTGGGCCTTGCTCTGAGATTTACTTTGACCGCGGTGAGGCATATGGTCGAGATGGCGGTCCGGAAGCTGACGAAGATCGTTACATCGAAATATGGAATCTGGTTTTCATGCAGTATGAGAGAGGCAATTCTCTCGGTGATGACAACTTCGAAATTCTTGGAGAGCTTCCAAAGAAGAATATCGATACCGGAATGGGGCTTGAGCGCGTAGCTTTTCTTATGCAGGGCGTTGAAAATCTCTATGAGATAGACCAGGTTCGTCCAGTTCTCGATCTCGCGGCCGACATCAGCGCACGCACCTATGGCGAGTCTGTAGAAGATGATGTGCGCCTCAGAGTGGTGGCCGATCACGTTCGAAGTGCGCTGATGCTAACTTGCGATGGAGTAACTCCCTCGAATGACGGTCGTGGATATGTCTTGCGAAGGCTCATGCGCAGAACTGTGCGCGCAATGCGGCTGCTCGGAGTAGAGGATCGAACATTTGAGCGACTCTTCACGGCTTCGAAAGATGCGATGAAGGCTGCTTATCCTGAATTGGAACGCGAATTCGAACGAATTCTCAGGGTTGCGCTAGCCGAGGAAGAAGCATTTCTTCGAACTCTCTCGGCCGGAACTATCGTGCTTGACGAAGCGCTTGCGGTGGCTCGGTCGGGCAGCAAGAAGATTGCCGGCGAAACCGCATTCTTGTTGCACGATACCTATGGCTTTCCTATTGACCTCACTCTAGAAGTAGCAGAAGAGGCTGGGCTCACGGTCGACCGCGACGGCTTCAAGAGCTTGATGGCAGAACAGCGAGATAGAGCTAAGGCTGATGCCCGCGAGAAAAAGCTTGGCTCAACCGACCTCTCTGTTTACTCGGCTTTCAGGCAAGCGGGCACCACAGCTTTTCTGGGCTACGAGAGCTTGCAAACCGAAGGTTCCGTGATCGGTTTGATAGTCGACGGCCAAGTGGCCAGTAGCGCTTCGGCGGGCCAGGTAGTTGAGGTTATTCTCGACGAGACCACTTTTTACGCTGAATCTGGAGGACAAGACTCAGATGCCGGAACCATCGCAGGCAGCGACTTTGAACTTGAAGTACTAGATGTTCAGAAACCGGTTAAGGGCCTGGTTAGTCACAAGGTCTTGGTTCGAAATGGTGAAGTGGCAGTTGGTGCTAGAGCGACAACAAAAGTCGATGCCAACTGGAGGCTTGGTGCCGCACAAGCCCACTCGGCAACCCACATCGTTCACGCCGCACTAAGGCAGGTTCTGGGCCCTGAAGCACTGCAATCGGGTTCTTATAACAAACCCGGATACATGCGACTCGATTTCTCTTGGGCTCAAGCTCTAAGCGCAGAAACAAAGTCGGAGATCGAAGAGGTGAGCAACCTAGCCATCCGTGAAAATCTTGCGGTTAGCGCACAGTTCATGACAATTGAACAGGCTCGAGAGTTTGGTGCGATAGCTCTCTTTGGCGAGACTTACGAGGAAAGCGTAAGAGTCATCCAGATTGGGGGCCCGTGGTCGCGTGAGCTCTGCGGAGGTACCCACGTTTCACGCAGTTCCCAGGTTGGATTGGTTTCATTACTAAGTGAGTCTTCAGTTGGTTCGGGCTCACGCCGCGTTGAAGCCCTAGTTGGTATCGAAGCATTTAGATCACTTGCCAATGAAAGAGCGCTGGTATCTAGACTCACCGAACTCTTGAAGTCGCCTAGGGAGTCGGTTGAAGAGAAAATCTTGGCAACCGTGGAAGATCTCAAGGTCACACAGAGAAAGCTTGCGCAACTTCAAACAAGTCAACTCTCAGCTCTCATTCCTGAAATCGTTTCGAGCAGCGAAGCCATTGGCAACGTGCGATTTGCGTTCAGGTCGATCTCGGCAAGCTCAATCGAAGATGCCAGAGGTCTAGCTCTTCAGGTGCGCGACAAGTTCGAGAGCCAGCCAGCTGTTGTCGCCATAGTCGCAACGATTGATTCAAAGCCAATGATCGTAGTAGTCGCAAACCAGTTAGCTCAAGAATCTGGCGCGCATGCCGGAAACTTGGTTCGGGAGGCAAGCGCTGTTCTCGGCGGCGGTGGCGGTGGAAAACCAGACATTGCTCAAGGTGGCGGAACTGATGGTTCAAAAATCGAAACTGCGTTCAGGGCAATAGCTACCGAGTTGAATCGCTAGTTAAATGCGGCACGGACGTCGAGTTGCGATTGATGTTGGCGCAGCGCGGGTAGGGCTTGCAGTAAGCGACGCGAATTCAATAGTTGTCACACCGCTCGAACACCTTAGAAGAGACAGCAAAACTCTGAGCCTTTGCCTCGAGAGAATCAACGGATTAGGCGAAGTCATCGAAATATTTGTCGGGCTGCCGTTAAATCTCAAAGAAAGAGAGACGGCATCCACCGCAGACGCTATCCAATTCGCAAGGGAACTTCAGGCTGTCGTGGGCGTTGATGTTCGTCTCGTTGATGAAAGATTCTCTACTCGAATAGCCTCTGCAAATCTGCGAACCGCGGGATTCTCAGCCATTCGACAGCGTGGGCTCATTGATTCCGCTGCTGCGGCGGTTATTCTCGAAAGCGCTATAACTCATGAAAAGCAGACTGGTACAACTGCGGGAGTCAAGGTGTCGGATTATGCAAGCGAATCGTAGGTTTGTCGCTCGGCGCATTCTCGTGCTTTTCGCGGTGCTCGCAGTTATTGCATTTCTTTTGTTTGCGAACAGATCTTCTGTTCGCGATGTTTTAGATTCGCTCGCCGGCTCAGACTATTCAGGAACCGGCAGTGGTTCGGTAGTGCTCACCATTGAGCCTGGCCAGGACGGTGCCACAGTTGCCCAGGAAATGGTTGATTTGGGAATTGTAAAGACCTATCGCACCCTCTACAAACACATAGTCGAACGGGATTTCATGTTTCATCCCGGTAGTTACACAATGAATCTTAAGATGAGCTCAAATTCTGCGCTCGATGCACTTGCCAATCCGGTGAACCGCATCTCCAATCGAGTTACCATACGCGAGGGATTGCGAATTGAAGAGGTCTTAAAGGAACTCTCTGTTGCGACAAAGCTCGAACTCGACGAATTGTCAGCAGCTGCAAAAGACCTTATTGGTCTAGGTATTCCAGGCGACGAGGTGAGCGCAGAAGGTTGGTTGTTTCCGGCAACTTATCAGTTCGACCCAGAACTCACACCTAAGCAGATTCTGAGGAACATGGTTGATCGAACAAAGACTGAGCTAAATCGTTACGGAGTTTCTGAGAAGGATTGGCATCGAGTTCTCACGCTCGCCTCGATAGTCGAGAACGAGGTCAACTCGACTGCCGACTATTACAAGGCTGCAAGGGTGTTTATAAACCGACTCGACATAGGCATGCCTTTGCAATCAGATGCGACTGTCAGTTACGGTGTGCGCGGCTCAACATTCACCACGTCAAAAGCCGATCGAGCAGACGCGAATCCATACAACACCTACAAATATCCCGGCTTGCCGATTGGTCCGATCGGAGCGCCAGGCTCCTTGGCGATAGATGCCGTCGTGAATCCGGCCGAGGGAGACTGGCTTTACTTTGTGACCGTGAACCTCAAGACAGGCGAAACAGTTTTCTCAAATACTTATGCCGAGCATCAAAAGGCCGTCAAACAATGGTTGGCATGGATGAAAGAGAATCCCGGATATGACTAATCGGTTTGCTGTTATCGGTAGTCCGATTTCACATTCAAAATCACCGATTCTTCACGAGAGCGCATTTCGAGTTCTTGGCTTGAGCGATCAATACTCCGCCGTTGATGTTGCAGCTACTCGGCTCAGACAGTTTGTAGAGACTCTTGACGGCAGCTGGAAAGGGCTCAGCGTCACAATGCCCCTGAAAGAGGAGGCAGCAAGATTCGCAAGCCGACGAGACGCGATTGTTGATATCACTGGCGTAGCAAACACGCTTAACCTCGAGGGCGGGCAATGGGTCGCTTACAACACTGATGTATTTGGCATACAGCAGGCTCTGCAGGGGCCTCTTAGTAAACAGGGTGCCAAGGTTCTGATAATCGGTTCTGGGGCAACTGCGTCTTCTGCGGTCTTTTCCGCTCTACTAGCAAATTCAAGCGCGCAAGTAACCCTTGTGGCGCGTGATCGAAGGAAAGCGCTGGCGCTGCGTGAGCGAGCAAAAACTCACGGATTTCGCATCCGCGCGAAAGGAATGCGCAGCGTCACTAGAGCCGCCGCAAAGTCTGACATCGTTATCACGACTCTGCCGAGTCACGGCATCGATGACATCGCCGAAAAGCTGGGCAAAAACAAGTTCTTCAAACCACGTGGTTCATTGTTGGACGTCTCGTACGAACCCTGGCCAAGCGAGATAGCAAAACTTTGGCGCAGTCATGAAAAAACCACTGTCAGCGGTCTCGAGATGCTAATTTTTCAGGCAATTGCCCAGTTGAGAATATTCCACTTGGGTGCGTCAAATGAGGCTCTACCAAACGAAAGAGCGATTGAACTAGCGATGAGGGATTCACTGGGTCTCATCTAGAAGTTGCACCATGCTTGTGGCAGACTTAGATGATGTTGCGTTGGATAACCGCTGGTGAATCACACGGCCCAGAGTTAGTTGCCGTGTTGGAAGGTCTGCCAGCGGGCGTTCCGGTTAGTACCGAGATGCTCATAGATGCACTGTCACGTCGCCGACTTGGCTACGGTCGCGGCGCACGAATGAAGTTTGAACAAGACCGGGTTTCGTTCAGCGGCGGGGTTAGACATGGTTTTACCATGGGAGGCCCCGTTGCACTTCGCATCGAAAATACTGAATGGCCGAAGTGGCAGCAAGTTATGTCTGCCGACGTTGTTGAAGAAGAATTGCAAGGTGCTAGAGCTGAAGCACTTACCAGACCAAGGCCTGGTCACGCAGATTTCACGGGAATGCAGAAGTACGGATTTCTAGATAGTCGTCCGGTTCTAGAGCGTGCGAGTGCTAGAGAAACCGCGGCAAGAGTTGCTCTAGGTGCAGTTGCTTCAAGCTTTCTAAACGAGTTGGGCATTTCAATCGTGACGCACACTGTGGCAATCGGCTCGGTATCGGTGCCTTCCTCGGCGAATCTTCCACTGAGCACAGATCAGACGAAACTAGATGAAGACCCCGTTCGCTGTTTCGATAGTGAGACCTCGAAGAAGATGGTGGCCGAAATTGATGAGTGCCATAAAGATGGCGACACCCTCGGCGGGGTTACAGAGACCCTTGTTTACGGGGCACCTCCGGGTCTCGGCTCGTTCGTTCACTGGGATAGGCGACTCGACTCACAGCTTGCAGCAGCACTCATGGGCATCCAGGCGATTAAGGGAGTCGAATTCGGTGACGGCTTCGAAACAGCTCGGCGACGCGGTTCGGCTGCGCACGATGAGATCGTGCGACAGGATGGCATCGCCAGAAGGCTAACCGATCGTGCCGGGGGAATCGAAGGTGGCATGTCAACCGGTGGGCTAATTAGAGTTCGCATCGCGATGAAACCCATAAGCACCGTTCCAAAGTCGCTGCAAACAATCGACATCGCCACGGGTGAACCAGCTCGCGCGCAACACCAACGATCAGATGTCTGTGCTGTTCCAGCAGCAGGCGTGGTAGCTCAGGCAATGGTGGCTCTCACAATTGCAAACTCAGTGCTCGAAAAGTTTGGTGGCGATTCTCTGAGGGAGACCAAGCGAAACCTGGATTCGTACCTCGAGAGCATCCCCTCGGAGTTGCGCTCTGAACGACTGAACTAACACATGAAACCCGCCGTGATAGTTCTGGTAGGCCCGATGGGGGTAGGAAAAACAACCGTCGGAAAACGCTTGGCGAGCACACTCAATCTCGAGTTTCGCGACACAGATCGCATCTTCGCGGAGCGCTTCGGTTCAATAGAAGAGTTTTTTGAGCTTCGCGGCGAGGAAAGTTTTCGAAGCCTTGAGGAGCAAATCGTGTCAGAAGCGATAACTCGCCCCGGCGTTGTTGCAACAGGGGGAGGAGCGGTTTTGAGTCATGACACCCGAGACGCTTTGAAGCACACTCACGTGATTTATCTAAAGACCGATGGAACGCACATGGCAAATAGGCTTAGTCAAGGAAAGCGACCCTTGATTCGAAATGGGTTGGCCGATTGGAAGCGCATTTACGACGAACGTCGCCCCATCTACGAGGCAATCGCAAATCAAACGGTAGATTGCTCTGGACAAGCGATTCGTGAAACAGTCAATGAAATAGTCGAGGCTTTAGAACGCAATGGATAAACCGCAGAGAATCCAAGTGTCAGGCGACAATCCATACGAGGTAATTGTTGGCCGTTCGCTACTTGACCTTGTTGGCAGCACTATCTCTGACAAATCAAAAAAGGTCCTCATTGTTCATCCAATTGCCCTATCAACCAGCGCCGAGACCCTGCGCGAGAGTCTCGAGCGGCAAGGATTCGAGGCTATTTTGGCCGGTGTTCCCGACACCGAAGAAGCTAAGCGTATTGAAGTTGCCGCTTTCTGCTGGCAGATTTTAGGGAAATCAGATTTCACGCGCTCCGATACGGTTATCGGCTTTGGCGGCGGTTCTACCACCGACCTTGCTGGCTTTGTGGCGGCAACATGGTTGCGCGGCGTAGACATTGTTCAAATCCCAACCACGGTTCTTGCGATGGTCGATGCTGCCATCGGCGGAAAGACTGGCGTGAACACGGCGGAGGGCAAGAATCTGGTCGGAGTATTCCACTCACCCAGGGCAGTCATCGTCGATCTAGACACGCTTGAGACTCTTCCTCGAAACGATGTTTTAGCCGGTTTCGGTGAAATAGCGAAGTGCGGCTTTATAGCCGACGAGCGCATCCTTGAGATTCTCGAATCAGACATCGATTCGGCCACCAACACTCAAAGCGAGCTATTCAATGAGTTGGTTATTAGAAGCATTGAGGTCAAGGCTCGTGTGGTGAGTGCCGACTTCAGAGAAAGTGGTTTGCGAGAGATTTTGAATTACGGCCACACATTAGGTCATGCGATTGAGCACAATGAGCGCTATCAGTGGCGACACGGCGCTGCAATCTCAGTTGGAATGATGTTCGTTGCTGAACTAGCTAGAATCGCTGGCCGACTAAGTGACTCGGCGGTCGACAGACATCGTTCGATTCTAACCTCGATTGGTCTGCCAACCTCATACCCAAACCGTGAATTCGACAAGTTGCTAGCAACCATGCAGCGAGACAAGAAGTCAAGGTCTGGTGTTTTGCGCTTCGTGGTGCTTGACGACATCGGTAAGCCCACAATTATGGCCGCACCTACGAACGAGATGCTGCATGCGGCATACCAAGAGATTTCGGGATAGTTTAGAGACATGAAGACTGTGCTAGTGCTAAACGGGCCTAACCTCTCACAATTGGGAGCACGTGAACCCGACATATACGGAGAGAGAAATTGGGGCGAACTAGTAGCCGCAATCGAGCAGCAGGCACAGTCTGTTGGGCTTATCTCAGATGTACGTCAGACTGATTCAGAATCAGAATTGATCTCATGGTTGCACGAGGCCAAGGCCAACGGGTTTGATGTCGTTATTAACCCTGCCGCCTTCACCCATTACTCATACGCACTAAGAGACGCCTGCGCCATGGTCACCCAGTCAAAGCTGCGACTAATAGAGGTTCACATCAGCAACCCGCACGCCCGCGAGCAGTTCAGACATACAAGCGTAATTTCAGGTGTCGCGACGGGTGTAATTGCCGGTTTCGGGTTTGACTCTTATCGTCTAGCACTGCTGCAACTTGCGAAATAGCCGGCTAAAGCACTCTGCAGCACCTTTGCCATAGACTTGCCGAGGCAAAACCACAGTAAGGATCGGAATCAACAATGGCTACATCTAATGACCTGAAAAACGGCATGGTTCTCAACATCGAGAATCAACTGTGGGCGGTTATCGAGTTTCAGCACGTCAAACCAGGCAAGGGCCCGGCTTTCGTGCGCACAAAGCTCAAGAACGTGCTCAGCGGAAAGGTTGTCGACAAGACCTTCAACGCTGGCGTGAGGGTAGAAACCGCAAATGTCGACAAACGAAACATGACATACCTGTACAACGATGGCAGCGGATTTGTCTTTATGGACACAGACACCTACGAACAGTTCACCGTAGGCGAGTCAACCGTTGGCGATGCCTCTGGCTACCTGCTAGAAAATCAGGCGGCAGTCGTTGCTCTCCATGAGGGCAATCCAATTTATGTCGAACTTCCAGCGTCAGTCATTCTTGAAATCACATATACAGAGCCTGGCCTGCAAGGTGATCGATCAACTGGCGGAAACAAGCCGGCAACCCTAGAGACCGGCCTAGAGATTCAAGTTCCGCTCTTCGTCGAGCAGGGTACAAAAGTCAAGGTAGACACTCGCACCGGCGAGTATCTGGGCCGCGTAAACGACTAATCGGTGAGCGCGCGCACCAAGGCTAGAAAGAGGGCGGTTGACGCACTCTTCGCCGCTGATCTTCGTGAGGTAAGCGCTATCGAGATGCTCGACGATTCAGAGCGGGTAAGCGAGCATCGCGATCAGCAGCAGGAGATTTTCAATTACGCCAAAGTGTGCGTCTCTGGAGTTACTCAGCACGGCGCAGACATCGATGATCTTTTAGAGACATACGCTCAGGGCTGGACAATAGCCAGAATGCCTGCTTTAGACCGCGCAATACTGCGCCTGGGCGTCTGGGAGATCATCTACAACGACGAGGTTCCCGATGCGGTGGCAGTAGACGAGGCTGTTGAAATAGCCAAGGAATACTCAACAGACGACTCGGCCGGTTTTGTGAACGGACTGCTCTCTAAGATCGTTTCGACAAAACAGGCAAAGTAGCCTAGACTTTAGCAAGCATCATCCTTTAACAGCGCACTGTGAGGCGCAGAAGGAGGTGGGCGTGGGTTCACGCACCGTCTTAAGCAGCGACGACATTGGTCGAGCCATAACTCGCATTGCTCATGAAATTCTAGAATCAAATCACGGCACCGACAATCTAGTCATTCTCGGAATTCCTACTCGCGGGGTGCTTCTAGCTGAGCGCATTGCCGAGATCATTAGAAGAAATGGTTCAGCACTACCGGCCGACTTTTTGGGTCGCATCGACATAACCCTGCATCGTGATGATCTGTCAACGAACTCGGTGCGTGAGATTACTCCAACAGTCATTCCAATGGGCGGCATCGACGACAAGGTAGTGGTCATAGTCGACGATGTTCTCTATACCGGCAGAACGGTCAGGGCAGCGCTCGATGCCCTGAATGCCATCGGCCGCCCTAGGGCAGTTCGACTTGCTGTTTTGGTTGATCGCGGGCACCGGCAGCTTCCAATTCGGGCCGACTTCGTGGGCAAGAATCTACCCACAGCTAAGGATGAACGAGTCTTTGTGCAGCTCTCACCGGTTGATTCGACAGATGCGGTGATGATTGAAAAATGAGACACCTGCTTAGCTCGGAACAACTGACGAAAGACCAAGCTATCGACCTGCTCGATCTGGCTGACGAAATGGCCGAAATAAACACACGCGAAAACAAAAAGCTGCCCACGCTGCGCGGAAAGACAGTAGTGAACCTCTTTTTTGAAGACTCGACAAGAACTAAGACATCCTTTGAACTTGCTGCCAAGCGATTGTCAGCAGATCTCGTCAACTTCTCTGCCAAGGGTTCGAGCGTATCTAAGGGGGAAAGCCTGAAAGACACCGCACTGACACTCGCCGCGGGTGGAGCCGATGCTTTCGTGCTCAGGCACTCAGCGTCTGGCGCGGCGCACACCCTAGCCAATGCGGGATGGACTGACATCCCTGTGATTAACGCTGGTGACGGAACTCACGAGCACCCGACTCAAGGTCTGCTCGACGCAATGACAATTAGAGAGCGTCTTCACAAGAACAATTCAAGAGGAAAAGACTTAGCGGGTGTTTCTGTGGCGATTGTGGGAGATATTTTGCACTCTCGGGTCGCAAGATCGAACATTCACCTATTGAATACGTTGGGCGCAGATGTAACAGTGGTAGCACCCACAACGCTCATGCCAAACGCAGGTGAACTTCGAGTTAAAACGTCGCACAACCTCGATGAGACAATCGCCGGTAAACCTGATGTGCTCATGATGCTTCGTATTCAGCAGGAGAGGATGAAAGGCGTATTCTTTCCAAATGAGACAGAGTATTCAAGCATTTGGGGTCTCACTAAATCTCGATTCAAACGGCTACCAGAAACAACGCTGATAATGCATCCAGGTCCTATGAACAGGGGGCTTGAGATTTGCTCAGAGGCGGCCGACAGCAGCCAGTCAACCATTGTTCGCCAGGTTGCCAACGGAATTTCTGTACGGATGGCTGTTCTTTTCAAGTTGTTAGCTCCAGAAAGGTCGGCCGATGAATGATTTTGTCTTAAAGAACGCAATGCTCGATGATGATCGCATTGTTGATGTGGTTGTAGACGGCTCGGTTATTTCTGCAATAGGCAC
>JACCDN010503731.1_pt1 | contig 15719 bp, 15 predicted proteins | sample 7441691 | NCBI WGS metagenome assembly JACCDN01 (sample SAMN15323439, study PRJNA562643) | freshwater metagenome | isolation source: river surface water | place: USA:Blue River Watershed | collected 2017-08-16
AGCTTAGGTGGTAGCTCACGGATAGCTCCAATGAGCAGTAAACCCTTGTTTTTATTCAATTCTTTGCACAAAACAATGAACTCATCATCTGATAAGTGGTTAAAACCGTATCTCACTTAAGGCTCCTTTTAAAGTGTCCTTGTTACCTTAACGCGTGAGTTTTCAGTTTGGTTGACGCGAAATATCAAAATTGTTTTTTTGTAAGCCAACTTAAAGATATTTTTTTCAGTAGGAGGCATAATGCTTCTTTTGGATTTTCACGATTTTTTACAGTTTAAATATCTAACTAATTGTTTTTCAGGAGATTTATATGTCTAACTTGCCACAAGGTATGGCTATCAATGCCGAAGTAAGCCCAGAATTCGCAACCATTTTGACACCTGAGGCATTGGCTCTTGTCGCTAAGTTACATCGCGCTTTTGAGCCACGTCGCCAAGAATTATTAAAAGCGCGTATTGAGCGCACAAAGCGTTTAGACGCTGGCGAAAAACCTGACTTTTTACCTGAAACAAAAGCGATTCGTGAAGGTGACTGGAAAGTTGCTCCGATTCCTGCTGCATTGCAATGTCGTCGTGTTGAAATCACAGGCCCAGTTGAGGCTAAGATGGTGATCAATGCTTTCAACTCAGGCGCAGACTCTTACATGACAGACTTTGAAGATTCAAACAGCCCAAGCTGGACGAATCAGATTCAAGGTCAAATCAATATGAAAAAAGCAATTCGTCGCGAATTGTCTTTGGAACAAAACGGTAAGTCATACAAACTAAATGACAAGATTGCTACTTTGCAAGTGCGCCCACGTGGTTGGCATTTGGATGAAAAACATGTGACTGTTGACGGTCAGCGTGTTTCTGGCGGTATTTTCGACTTTGCGTTGTTCTTCTTCCACAACGCTAAAGAGCAATTGGCTCGTGGCGCTGGCCCGTATTTCTATTTGCCAAAAATGGAAAGCCATTTAGAAGCTCGCTTGTGGAATGATATTTTCTGCATGACTCAAGATGAGCTTGGTTTCCCACGTGGCACGATCAAGGCAACTGTATTGATCGAAACTATCTTGGCAGCATTTGAGATGGAAGAAATTCTTTATGAATTGCGTGAGCACAGCGCTGGCTTGAATGCTGGTCGTTGGGACTATATCTTCTCTTGTATCAAGAAGTTCAAAGTAGACAAAAACTTCTGCTTGGCAGATCGCGCTAAGGTCACCATGACAGCACCGTTTATGCGTGCTTATGCTTTGTTACTACTTAAGACTTGCCACAAGCGTGGTGCACCTGCGATGGGTGGTATGAGTGCTTTGATTCCTATTAAAAATGATCCTGAGAAAAATGCTATTGCTATGCAAGGCATCATCAACGACAAAAAACGTGATGCAACGGATGGTTACGATGGTGGTTGGGTAGCTCACCCAGGTCTTGTTGAAGCCTCTATGGCTGAGTTCAAAGCGGTATTGGGTGATCGCCCTAACCAATTTGACAAGCAAAAACCTGAAGTGAATGTCACAGCTGCTGACTTGTTAGATTTCCAACCAGAGACACCGATCACTGAAGCTGGTTTACGCATGAACATCAACGTGGGTATCCATTACTTAGGCGCATGGTTGGCTGGTAATGGTTGCGTACCGATTCATAACTTGATGGAAGATGCTGCTACAGCAGAGATCAGCCGTTCACAAGTATGGCAGTGGATCCGTTCACCAAAAGGTGTTTTGGATAACGGTACTAAAGTGACAGTTGAATTAGTCCGCAAGTTAATTGCAGAAGAGTTGCCAAAAGTAAAAGCAAGTGGCGCCACTGGTCATTGGGATCGTGCTGCTGAGATTTTCGACGCAATGAGTACTGGTGAGAAGTTTGAAGAGTTCTTAACATTGCCTTTGTACGAGGAAATCTAATTGACTATCCTGGCCATCGACACCTCGACACAGTGGTGTTCTGTGGCCTTGGTTAATCCCCAAGGGGGCTCGGATTTATCCAAGCCTCCTTTTTCTTTGATACGTCACGAAAACCTTGGCCCAGAATCTAGTCAGCATGCCTTGGATTGGGTAGAGGCCTTGCTTGGCGAAGCTGATATCTTTTTTAAAGATCTAGAGGCGATTGCAGTTGGGATTGGCCCAGGCGCTTTCACTGGTATTCGGATTGGTGTGGGTATTGGCCAAGGTATGGCTTTGGGTGGTGATTTGCCATGCTTGCCGATTGTTTGTCTAGACGCCATTGCTCTAGAGGGTATTAACTCTCTCAATATTCAATCTGGAAATCAAGTTCTAGTAGCTGTTGATGCTCGCATGAGCGAGGTGTATTGGGCTCTATACACAGTTCAAGAAAATGGTTTGCCTGAGAGATTGGGTGATATTCATTTATCAGCACCGGAGAGCATTGAACTACCTACAAGCGCTTATTACCTAGTAGGCAATGCAGTGACAGCTTATCCAGAAAAAATGGCCCAGCATCAAGCGCAAGCGATCAAGGTTGATGTTGATGCTGTACCTCATGCCAGATCGATTGCTCGTTTGGGATTTGATGCTCTAGAAAAAGGTCTTCAAGTTAGCGCAGAAGAACTTCAGCCGATTTACATCCGAGATAAGGTGGCACAAACCATCGCTGAACGATCAGGCATCAAGGATCAAGCCTAAGCTAAGACCGATATGTTGGATACCAGACTATTGCCCATGGCTGTACGTGATCTTGATCAGGTTGTAGCGATCGAAAATAAGAGTCACCTGGCACCATGGACCTTAGGTAAATTCACCGACTCCTTAGACGCCGGCTATTGGGCGTATTCATTAACCCAATTAGGCATTGATGATGCACCTGATACTTTGATTGCTTATTGCATTTTGATGCCTGGCGTTGATGACTTAAGTTTGCTCAACATCACGGTTGATCCTCAGTATCGTCGTCAGTCTTGGGCCAGAAAAATACTCTCAGTGATGGAAGATCAAGCGAGTCAAAAAGGTTTTCAGAAAATATTCTTAGAAGTTCGCGCTAGTAACGCCCCCGCAATTGCTCTTTATGATCGTATGGGATATCGGCAGGTGGGCATCAGAAAAGCATATTATCCAATCCATGCGGGGCAACGTGAAGATGCTCTGGTCATGATGAAAGAATTGATGAAAGAGTCGATAAGAGCATGAGTCAGAAAGATTATTTAAACGCGATGGGTATTAGCACTTGGGATCTTCAAGATGCTGGGACTGAGTCAAATCAAGCAAGTGCTGCGCATTCCGTGGCGCAAGATGCGACTACGGATACAGCAATAGCATCAAGCGACGCTGGTCTTTGGACTTTTGTGATCGACCAGTTATCAGGCGATGCCAGTTTATTGTTCGACAAAATCTTAGCATCTCTGATGTTAACGAGAGCTCAAGTTCAAATCATTACAAGTGCAGAGGCGCTTTCAGGTAAAGCGTCAGGGCATGTGATCCTAGCCATGGGCTCTGATCTAGGAAAAAAGCTCCTGCAGTTGCAAGAGCCTTTTGAAGAGCTACGTGGTGCCGTTCACTCTTTAGAGCAGGGTGAGGCAGAGTGGCCAGTTGTTTTGACTTATCACCCAGAACATCTTTTAAAACGTTCTGTTGATAAGTCAAAAACTTGGCAAGATCTTATTTTGGCAAGATCTTTGATTTAACAATTAAGCGTTTAAATTATTTTTCTTTGTTCTCGCGCGGATGTTGAGGAACTCAACTAATAGTGAGAAGGCCATCGCAAAGTAAACATACCCTTTAGGGATGTGAACGTCTAAGCTTTCTGCGATCAATACAAGACCAACAATTGTCAAGAAAGACAATGCTAATACTTTGATAGATGGGTGTCTGTGTACAAACTCACCAATCGGCTTAGCTGCGTAAAGCATCACTGCAATAGAAGCTAATACCGCAGCAATCATGATCGAGATTTCATCTACTAAACCAACGGCTGTGATCACGCTATCGAGTGAGAAAACAATATCTAAAATACCAATCTGAATCACTGCACCCCAAAATACCTTTGCTTTGGCAGCGGTTGCAGCTGCTGCTGAAATCACAGGCTTAGAGTCATCGTAACTTTCAACGTGTTCCTCTTCAGCTTCGACTTCAAGATAAATCTCTTTGGAAGCTTTCCAAAGCAAGAACAGGCCACCGAAGAATAAGATCAGATCTCTACCGCTGATCTCCTGATTAAAGGCTGTAAACAGTGCTTCTGTGAGGCCCATGACCCAAGATAAGCTCAAGAGCAACAGAACGCGAGTGATGAGAGCAAACATCAAACCAAAGCGACGAACTTGGTCTCGCATTTCGGCTGGCAAGCGGTTGGCGATCACGCTAATGAAAATAATGTTGTCGATGCCCAAAACGATTTCTAAAGCAGCGAGTGTTAGAAACGCGATGATGGTGTTCGGATCTAAAAGAAATTCAAGCATCATTGGTCGCCTTAAAGTTAATGTTTTTTATATCAAAAATACGCTTTTTAATATCTTACATATAACTTGCAGGGGCTGGTTAAGATTCTGAATTACCTGAAAAATTGTGGGGTAATTCTAAAAATTAATGCTTATGTTCACCAATCAAATGCAGTGAATCGTATTCAGCTTGATTGCTTTCATGCCAGCGAATGATGTAGACCATGATGACGCAAACAAAACTGCCAAATAACAAAATCACAATCGAGATAGGTACATCGAGCCAGATCAATATCGAGTACAAGCAGAGCATGCCGAGTACTGATAAGTTTTCATTGAAGTTTTGCACGGCAATCGAATGACCTGCTGATAACAGGACGTGGCCACGATGTTGCAACAAGGCATTCATAGGCACCACAAAATAACCAGACATCCAGCCAATGGTCATTAAGAAGATATAAGCAATTAGAAGATACAAAGGTACTTGGAAGAAGCCTAAATCAACTTGGATGTTCGGCAATAAGTCTTTGCGATAGATCGCCATGATCATGACCAAGGCACCCATCATGACGCCATATTGCAATACACCTAATGATTTCTTCAAAGGCACTCGCCAGGCAGCCCAAACTGCGCCTCCAGCAACACCAAAGGCCACCACTGCTTGCAAGATAGCGCCTTGCGACAAAGTCATGCCAAGGGCCGATTCAGCCCATTTGAGAACGATGAACTGTAAAGTCGCTCCTGCACCCCAGAATAAAGTAGTTACAGCCAAAGAGATCTGACCAAGCCGATCATTCCAAAGCGTTCTGAAGCAATGCTCAAAGTCTTTGATCAAACGGATTGGATTGCTTTCTTGTTTTGGATAAACCGCACCTGTATCAGGGATTCTTAAATTGAAGGCAGCGGCGATGATGTAAACCAAGGCAATGATGCAGATAGCAGATTCTGGTGCCGTATCAATCCCCGTATCGAAGAAGGGGATATCAAAGCCAAGCAAGAAGGTGGATAACTGATTAGAAATCAACATGCCACCAAAAACCGTACCCAAAATAATTGATCCAACGGTTAAACCTTCGATCCAACCATTGGCAGCCACTAGTTTTTCAGGCGGTAATAATTCAGTCAAAATGCCATATTTGGCAGGTGAGTAAGCTGCTGCACCAAAACCAACAATGGCATAAGCCATGAGTGGATGAGTGCTAAACAACATGGCCATACAACCAACAATCTTGATGGTGTTGGTCATGAACATCACTTTACCCTTAGGTCGTGAGTCGGCGAAGGCGCCTACAAAGGCTGCCAAGAGAACATAGGATAAGACGAAGAAAAGTTTGAGGAGCGGAGTCATCCAAGCTGGAGCTTGGAGTTGATATAAGAGAGCAATAGCAGCTATTAAAAGCGCGTTGTCTGCAAGCGACGAAAAAAATTGCGCCGCCATAATTGTGTAAAAACCTGGTTTCATTCGTACAATTCAGTTATGAACTACCATTAAAACACGAAAGTGAGATTTATCTGTCTAGACCAATAGTAGCCCACATTAATTCTGAGGCATTGCGCCATAACTTGGCGCGTGTGAGAGAGCTCGTGCCGAATTCAAAAGTATGGTCAGTCATCAAGGCTAATGCCTATGGCCATGGTATTACCAAGGCCCTAGAGGGTATGAGCGGTACAGATGGCTTTGCTTTGCTAGATTTATCAGAAGCGAAAACTTTGCGTGACCATGGTTGGCGAGGCCCCATCTTGTTGCTTGAGGGCCTATTTACTCAAGAAGACGTATTTGAGGCCTTGGATTTGCATTGTGACTGCGTGGTCCATGATTTGAATCAAGTTGACTGGTTAGAGAGTGCCATAGAAGCACGTCAGTCAACGGATGCCAAGGGGCTTCAAATCTTCTTAAAGATGAACACAGGTATGAATCGCTTGGGTCTGGTGCCTGAGTCCTATCGCGAGGTGTATCACCGTCTACATTCAGTAGGTTACCAAGTCTCACACATGACTCATTTCGCCAATGCAGACTATGTAGATAGAACACCGAGTGTTGATCAGCAATTTGAGCTGTTTAATCAAACCATTGAAGGTTTAGCTGGTGAAACATCATTATCGAATTCCGCGGCCATTCTTTGGCATCATCATGTGGTCAATTCGGACTGGGTAAGACCTGGCATCATGTTGTACGGGGCTTCTCCATCGGGACGTTATGAAGATATTGAACATGCCAAGCTTCAAGCGGCGATGTCATTGCGCTCCAAAGTTATCTCGATTCAGCATCTCGATGCTGGTGAGGCTGTTGGTTATGGCTCTCGGTATCGAACAGATGTGCCTATTCGGATTGCGGTTGTTGCGTGCGGATATGCCGATGGTTACCCAAGGCATGCCCCAGATGGCACTCCTGTATGGGTAGCTGGTGCGTCTGGATTAGAAAGCGGGCAGATTTGTCGTATTGCTGGTCAAGTCTCGATGGACATGATCACTATTGATGTGACCGATATGCCGCATGTAGACGTAGGAACAGATGTTGAGCTTTGGGGAGATTATTTACCAGTAGATCAGGTGGCTCAGGCTGCTGGGACAATTGGTTATGAGCTCTTATGCGCCATAGCACCAAGGGTCAAGCGCAGCTGATATAAAAATTTGAAATCAGATAGACGAAAAAAAGGAAGGATTGAATCCTTCCTTTTTTTATTGATTCAAGACAATTCCTGAAATTACTTTCTCCAGATTTGCCACCATGGTGGAGTCTTGTCTTCAGCAGTACTGCGGATACCTGTTTCCACAATCTTGCTATTCGGGAAGTTGAGCTTTAGAACACGCAAGGCGTCGTTGCTCAGATCCTTCATGCCAATCGCGTCATAGGACTTATAAAGAATGTACAGCGCTTCTTCAACAGCAGGTGCACGGTCATATTCTGTAATGGCTAATTGGGCGCGATTGATTGCTGCTAAGAATGCACCACGGCGATAGTAAAACCTTGCTGTGTTCACATCGCTGTCTGCTAAAGAGTTCACGATATAACGCATACGGTCTAAAGCGTCAGGTGTGTATTTGCTTTCTGGGAAGCGAGTTGTCAATGTTTTGAATGCCTCAAAAGCATCACGAGCCGCTTTTGGATCGCGCTCACTTAAGTCTTGACCTGTTAGCTTACCCAAGAAGCCCATATTGTCGTTGAACGTAATGAGGCCCTTTAAGTAATAGGCGTAATCCACCATCGAGTGACCTGGATGTAATTGGATGAAACGATCAACAGCAGCTGTTGCCTGTGGAAGATCGCCGCCTTTCCAATGACAGTAAGCCACATTCATTTGTGCTTGTTGTGCGTAAGGGCCAAAAGGGAAACGTGCTTCTAGTTTTTCAAAATACTTCACGCATTTTTCAAAGTCACCACCATCAAGAGCGTCTTTAGCCTCAACATAAAGTTTGTTTTGAGACCAGTTGGCAGTCTCGTCATCAGGGCCTCCAGCGCATCCTGTTAGGAGTGCAGTAGAGACCATCACAGTGGCTGTAGCAAAAGACGCGAACATGCGAACGCAAATGCGACTTAAACTAGCGGTGTTTATAGATGGAAGGGCACCCAATTTTGGCATTACCAGATTCTCCTGAGAACAATACGTCTGATTATATCGATGAGGATGAGATTATTGCTGTATTTGTGCCAGATAGCTTAGCAGGCGAACGCTTAGATAAGGTTTTAGCCCAATTAATACCTCAACATTCACGTAATCGGCTGAAAGCTTGGATTGAAGGTGGTTTTGTCACGATTGACGGCCAAGCACCCAAAATTAGATATGCAGCCAAGGCGGGTGATCATATTTTGGTGATTCCTCAGGCCAGTGATGAAGAACAGGCTTACATCCCTGAAGATATTCCCTTAGACATTGTTTATGAAGACGATGAGATTTTAGTTATTCACAAACCAGCAGGCATGGTTGTCCATCCAGCAGCTGGTAATTGGTCGGGAACTCTTCTAAATGCTTTGCTCTTCCGTTACCCAAGTATTGCTAATGTGCCTAGGGCGGGTATTGTTCATCGTTTAGACAAAGACACATCTGGCTTATTGATGGTGGCTAAAACCCTCGAAGCCCAAACAGATTTAGTCCGCCAGCTTCAGTCACGCCAGGTGATTCGGCGATATTTGGCGCTTGCTTGGGGGCAGGTAAAGTCGCAAACCGTTCATGCATCGATTGGGCGAGATCCTAGAGATAGACTCAGAATGGCATTAATTACTGGATCAGCTGGTAAACCTGCTGTGACACATGTGCAACTCCTGCAAACCGGTGCTTTTGGCAAGGCCAAAGTATCTTTAGTTGCTTGCCGATTAGAAACGGGACGAACTCACCAAATTAGGGTCCACTTGGAATCATTGGGGAATGCGCTGCTAGGAGACCCTGTTTATAAGAAGAAAAATCCTGCAGATGCTTCTCAATTGGAATTTTCTAGAGGCGGACAGGCCTTGCATGCTGCAGTCTTAGGGATCAAGCACCCAAAGACCAAAGAGGAGTTATTGTGGCAAGCTCCTATGCCTGATGATATGAAAGACTTAGCTTTGAGATTAGGTATTCCTGCAGAGGCGCTTTGGCCAGATTGGGATAGTCTTGATGTCTAAAACTTGGATTCGTCCCAACTGGTCGACTCCCCCTCTGATTCATGCGCTCATTACTGATAGAGAGGGGGGCGTTAGTCTTGCCCCATACGCATCGCTTAATTTAGGTACTCATGTTGGAGATGCATCTGAGGCAGTCAAAGAGAACCGGGCCATCCTCAGAAAGCATCTGCCTTCAGAGCCTGTTTGGTTAAATCAAGTTCACGGTATCGATGTTTTTGATGCGGATGCCTGGGATGGTCAGAGTATTCCGAGTGCCGATGCTGTCATCACAACCCAAGTCAATCGAGTGCTCAGCATCATGACTGCAGACTGTTTACCAGTTTTGTTGGTTTCCAAAGATGCACGCGTGATTGGCGCAGCTCATGCCGGTTGGCGTGGTCTTTGTGCTGGGGTGATTGAAGCGACAGTGATCGCCATGAGAAATAAATTGAATGAGCCCAACGTAGAGATTCAGGCCTATTTGGGTCCTGCGATTGGTCCCAAGGCTTTTGAAGTCGGGGCGGAAGTTCGAGAAGCTTTCATCAAGCAAAATGCCCAAAGTGATTCAGCTTTTCAAGCTTCAAAAAACGATGGTAAGTATTTGGCAGATATCTACCAGCTAGCAAAGCTTAGGTTACATGCGCTAGGGGTTGGTGACATCAAGGGTGGCGAGGCATGTACGTATCAAGACCAACATTTCTTTTCCTACCGCCGTGATCGAGTTACAGGGCGCCTCGCTAGCCTTCTTTGGATCGGCAATTCATAAAAAATTTTAGATAAAGTTGATTTATGAGTCCTAGAAAACCAGTGCTCGTAAGCTTGAACGAAGTTATAGATAGGGTTAATTCTTATAACTAATTACGCGATAAGACCTCAGAATAGAGCTATTAGACATACAGTGAAGTCACTCTATTAAGGAAGTTTTATGGTTAAGTCGCAAGGCTTTGGTGCGGGCCCTAGCCTCGCTCCTCAGCATATGGCACTCATCCCGCCAGAAAAGTTGGTGGAGATCGAGCAGCAATATGCCAAAGATTTAGCAGCCTTGTGGGCCAATCCAACTGGCGCAGAGATTAAAGATCGTCGTTTCTTAGGTGAGGCTTGGAAGAATCCATGGAGCCAAGCGACTGTTAATTTCTATTTATTAAATTCTCGTCATTTATTAACTTTGGCAGATGCTGTTGAAGCGGAAGCTAAAGTTCGACAACGTATTCGATTCAGCATTGAGCAAATGATTGATGCGATGTCACCATCTAATTTCTTGGCAACTAACCCAGAAGCGCATCAACGACTGATTGATACCAAAGGCGAATCATTGCGCACAGGCATCTTGAATGCACTTCAAGATTTGGGTAAAGGTAAAGTTTCTCAAACGGATGAAACTGCATTTGAAGTGGGTAAAAACATGGCGACCTCTGAGGGCGCCGTGGTTTATCAAACTGATTTGTTCCAGTTAATTCAGTACAAACCTTTGACAGCTCAAGTGTATGAGCGTCCGTACTTGATGATTCCACCGTGTATCAACAAGTACTACATTCTTGATTTGCAACCTGAGAACTCAGTGGTTCGTTATCTCGTTGAGCAAGGTCACACGGTTTATTTGGTCTCTTGGAAAAATCCAGACCCAAGTATGGCGGGGACTACGTGGGACGACTATATTGGTGATGGCGCTATTAACGCGATTGAAACAGTTCAGGCCATTAGCGGTCAAAAACAGATCAATATTTTGGGCTTCTGCGTCGGTGGCACCATCACAACAACAGCTCTCGCAGTATTAGCTGCCAGAAATAAACATCCAGCTGCAAGCTTGACACTATTAACAACTCTATTGGATTTCTCAGACACGGGAATCTTGGATGTGTTTGTAGATGAGACATTGGTCCAGCTTCGTGAAAATACGATTGGTGGAAAAAATGGCGGCAAGTGCGGCATGTTACGTGGCGTTGAACTCGCTAATACATTCTCATTCTTGCGTCCCAATGATTTAGTTTGGAACTATGTTGTTGATAGCTACTTAAAAGGTAATTCACCGCCTCCGTTTGATTTGTTGTATTGGAATGGGGATTCTACGAACTTGCCGGGTGCAATGTATGTTTGGTATTTGCGCCACATGTATTTGCAGAACGACCTCAAAGTTCCAGGCAAATTAACTATTTGTGGTGAAAAAATAGATTTGGGCAAGATCAAGTGCCCAGTTTATTTATACGCTTCTAGAGAAGATCACATTGTTCCTTGGTGGTCAGCTTATGAATCCACTAAGTTATTGAAAGGCGCCAAAGTTCATTTTGTTTTGGGCGCTTCAGGGCATATTGCGGGTGTGATTAATCCACCGGCCAAGAAAAAACGTAATTATTGGTCTAACGCCAAGATTGCGCCAACAGCGGATGCATGGTTTGCTGGCGCGAAAGAAATTCCGGGTAGTTGGTGGCCGGATTGGGCTAAGTGGTTGGCACCATTGGGCGGCAAATTGAAGGCTGCACCAAAGTCTTACGGCAGCACAAAATACAAAGCCATTGAAAAAGCGCCTGGATCCTACGTCAAAGAAAAGGCCAAGGATTAAGCAATAGATGAGATGAAGAACAAAGCAGTAAAAATTTTTTAATTAATAAGTAGTTGTGAATTCAATAGGGAGAAGCAGAATGAGTCAAAAGGTCGCATATGTAACAGGTGGTATGGGTGGTATTGGTACCGCTATTTGTCAGCGTTTAGCTAAAGATGGTTTTAAAGTCATCGCTGGTTGCGGACCTAATTCACCACGTAAAGATCGTTGGTTGGGCGAGCAAAAAGCTTTGGGTTTTGATTTCACTGCATCTGAAGGTAATGTGGGCGATTGGGATAGTACTGTTGCTGCATTCAATAAAGTGAAGGCTGAGTTTGGCAAAGTGGACGTTTTAGTGAACAACGCTGGTATTACTCGCGATACAGTTTTCCGCAAAATGACACCAGAAGATTGGCGTGCTGTGATCGATACCAACTTGAATTCACTATTTAACGTGACTAAGCAAGTGATTGATGGCATGGTTGATAGTGGTTGGGGTCGTGTGATCAATATTTCTTCTGTGAACGGTCAGAAAGGTCAATTCGGCCAATCTAACTATGCCACTGCAAAAGCTGGTATCCATGGTTTTACAATGTCTTTAGCCCAAGAAACAGCTTCAAAAGGCGTGACTGTTAATACAGTTTCACCTGGTTATATTGGTACAGACATGGTGACAGCGATTCGTGAAGATGTTCTTGAAAAGATCATCGCTACGATCCCTGTGAAGCGTTTAGGAACGCCTGATGAGATCGCATCTATCGTATCTTGGTTGGCTTCTGACCAAGGTGGATTCTCAACGGGCGCTGACTTCTCATTGAACGGTGGTTTACACATGGGCTAAGCCAGTTGATGTGCCCCAAATAAGGGCATATTGCTGCGCAGCAATGAAGGGCTTGATTTACACATACAATATGGGTATTCAAGCCCTTACTAATGATTATGGTCACTAAAAAACAATCTGCTAAATCCGCTGGCGTTCGAACGATTAAGAAATATCCTAATCGTCGTTTATATGACACTCAAACAAGTGCCTATGTCACATTGTCAGATGTGAAGAGCCTCGTATTAAGCCATGAAGAATTTAAAGTGGTCGATGCCAAGACCGACGAGGATTTAACTCGCGCGATCTTGCTTCAAATTATTCTTGAGGAAGAGGCTGGTGGTGTGCCGTTGTTTACAACGCCGATGCTCTCTCAGATGATTCGTTTCTACGGGCACTCCATGCAGGGCGTTGTGGGTGGCCTACTAGAAAAGAATATGCAGTCTTTTATTGATATGCAAAGTCAGTTTGCTGAGCAATCCAAGCAAGGTGGTGTGAACTTAACACCAGAAGCATGGGCTCAGTTTATGAATGTTCAAAATCCGATGATGCCCAATATGATGGGCAATTACATCGAACAAAGCAAAGCACTGTTTACACAGATGCAAGAAAAAATGAAGGATCAAACCAATGTCTTTACTGGTTTTCCTTTCACAACCCCCAACAAGAGCGATAAATAATTGAGCGGCAAGATTGGATTTGTTTCCTTAGGATGTCCTAAGGCTCTGGTCGATGCTGAGCGCATCGTTACTCAGTTGCGTGCTGAGGGTTATGAGATTGCCAAAGACTATGCTGGCTCAGATCTTGTGGTGGTCAATACTTGTGGTTTTATTGATTCAGCTGTTCAAGAGAGTTTGGATGCTATCGGTGAGGCACTTGCAGAAAATGGCAAAGTGATTGTGACTGGTTGTTTAGGCGCTAAGAAGAATGCTGATGGCTCTGATGTGGTGACATCAGTTCATCCCAAAGTATTGGCTGTGACAGGCCCGCATGCTGCTGATGAAGTTCTTGAGGTCGTTCATCAACATTTACCCAAAGAGCATGATCCATTTGCAGATCTAGTGCCTAAAGCAGGTATTAAGTTGACCCCTAAGCATTACGCTTATCTTAAGATTTCTGAAGGTTGTAACCACCGTTGCACTTTCTGCATCATTCCTAGCTTGCGTGGTGATTTGGTTTCAAGACCGATTGGCGATGTTTTGCTTGAAGCGCAACATCTCTTCGAAGCCGGTGTGAAAGAACTCTTAGTTGTCTCACAAGATACTAGTGCCTATGGCGTAGACGTGCAGTACAGAACAGGTTTTTGGGATGGTCGTCCAGTCAAAGCTAAATTATTTGACATGGTTGAGGCATTGGGTAAGTTAGCCAGACAGCATGATGCTTGGGTTCGTTTGCATTATGTTTATCCCTACCCACATGTCGACGAAATTTTGCCATTGATGGCACAGTTTGCAGATGAGGGTAGTGGGGTGCTGCCTTATTTGGATATTCCTATGCAGCATGCTCATCCAGATGTGCTCAAGCGCATGAAGCGTCCTGCTAGTGGCGAAAAGAATTTGGATCGTATACAGGCTTGGCGTGCTGCATGTCCAGACCTCACGATTCGAAGCACCTTTATTGCTGGATTCCCTGGTGAGACTGAAGAAGAATTTAATTACTTATTAGACTTCATGCGCGAAGCTAAGATTGATCGTGCAGGTTGTTTTGCTTATTCTCCAGTTGAAGGCGCTAAGGCTAATGAATTAGAAGGTGCCTTGCCAGACGAACTCAGAAATGAACGTCAAGCTAGATTCATGGCAGTCGCTGAAGAAGTTTCAGCTAAGTTATTGCAGGCTAAGGTTGGTAAACGCATTCGCGTGATTGTGGATGCTGTCGATGGTCCACGTGGTATTGGACGAAGTCAGTCAGATGCTCCTGAAATTGATGGTCTAGTACATCTTTTGCCAACAGACAAGATCTCCAAAAAGTACAGAGTTGGAGAGTTTGTCAAAGCAACTGTGGTGGGCACTCAAGGTCACGACCTCATCGCACAGCTTTAATTTAAGGCTATTTTCAATATATTCACTCATAAGACATGAGTGAATACCCTCATTTTTGTCTAATACTCTGTTGTAGACAGTTACTCGTAAGATTAGCCCTACAGACTAGATTTTTCTATTCGTAATGGTAATCAAAGGGAGTTCCAGATGGCACGTGATGTTGTTGTTCTAAGTGCAGTTCGTTCTGCTATTGGTGGTTTCGGTGGTTCATTAAGTGGCATGGAGCCTGCTGAATTGGCTGGCACAGTGATGAAAGAAGCTGTGAACCGTTCTGGCGTTGACCCTCAACAAATTAATTATGTGACTGTTGGTAACTGTATTCCAACAGAATCACGCTTTCCATATGTTGCTCGCGTAGCGGCTATTCAAGCTGGTTTGCCGATGGATTCTGTAGCAATGGCTGTGAACCGTTTATGTAGCTCTGGTTTGCAAGGTATTGTGACAACATCACAAGCCATCATGTTGGGCGATTGTGAGTATGGTGTTGGTGGTGGTGTTGAAGTGATGTCACGCGGTATCTACGGTGTTCCTACTGCCCGTACAGGTGCTCGTATGGGTGACACTAAGATGATCGATATGATGGTGGCTACATTGACTGACCCATTTGGTGCTGGTCATATGGGTATCACGGCAGAAAACTTAGCAACTAAGTGGAACATTAGCCGTGAAGAGCAAGATGCTTTGGCTGTTGAATCACATCGCCGTGCAGCTGCTGCGATTGCTGAAGGCCGTTTCAAATCACAAATCACTCCAATCACGATGCAAACTCGTAAAGGTGATGTTGTATTTGATACAGATGAGCACGTTAAAGCCAATACAACAATGGAAAGCCTAGGCAAGATGAAGCCAGCTTTCAAGAAAGATGGCTCTGTAACTGCTGGTAACGCTTCTGGTATTAATGACGGCGCTGCATTCTTTGTATTAGCTTCTGCTGATGCGGCTGCTAAAGCTGGTCAAAAGCCAATGGCACGTTTGGTGTCTTACGCTTTAGCTGGTGTACCGAATGACATCATGGGTGAAGGTCCTATCCCTGCATCTAAGATTGCTCTCCAGCGTGCTGGTTTAACGATCGACAAGATTGATGTGGTTGAGTCTAATGAAGCTTTTGCTGCTCAAGCGATTGCAGTTTCTAAAGGTTTAGGTCTAGATATGACTAAGACCAACCCTAACGGTGGTGCGATTGCTCTGGGTCACCCAGTCGGTTGTTCTGGTGCATTCATTGCAACGAAAGCTATTTATGAATTACACCGTACAGGTGGTAAATACGCTTTGGTAACAATGTGTATTGGCGGCGGTCAAGGTATTGCTGTGATTTTCGAACGTCTCTAATCAGACTTTCCAAAAAGAAAAAGCCGCTTACGAGCGGCTTTTTTA
>JACCDN010152175.1_pt1 | contig 15717 bp, 9 predicted proteins | sample 7441691 | NCBI WGS metagenome assembly JACCDN01 (sample SAMN15323439, study PRJNA562643) | freshwater metagenome | isolation source: river surface water | place: USA:Blue River Watershed | collected 2017-08-16
ACTCTAATCTTCTTCTTCTATTGTTTTTCCGGATACGTCTTTCTGTTTCCTGTTTTTTGCGAACCTTTTTTACTGACGGTGGTTCATAAAAACGCGACATCTTCATCAAACGGAAAACGAGCTCTCTTTGCATCTTTCTCTTCAGATCTCGGATAGCTTTTTCACCGTTCCCACCATGAACATTAACCTGTACAGACACTAAAATTTACCCCCTTAAAGGTCACTATTATTGAAATAAATGTTTATTATCTATATAGTTAAATTAATTGTCAACTAAAAAGCTAATATTAAGATGACTGATATAGCTAAAAAACACAGAGAAGCTCGAAATAATTTCTTTAGCCAATTAAGTTTTCTAATATCTACAGCCCAGTGGAATAAGAATTTATTTAAGGAAATTGAAAAAAAATGTAATTTCCCACAAAATTATCACTATATTTTATTCCCGGGAGGAGGAAGTCAGATAATAGAAGAATTTGAGTCATGGCAAGATCAAAAAATGCTTGAATTACTTCTGACTGAAGATCAAAACCTAAAAATTAGGGAAAAAATTGCTAAAGCTTTGGAAATCAGAATAATGGGTATAGTCCCCAAAGCTGCTATCTTGCAGCAGAATGCTTTATTTTTAATACCCGGCAATATTTTATTAGGGGTAAAATGCTATAGTAGAACTTGCGACCTAATTTGGCGCTATGCCGGTGATAAGTCCGAGGATTTTAATTACTATACCAAGCGAGGGCTTTTGCTGGGCGTTTATACCTCTTCTCGATTATTTTACTTATCAGATAATTCAAAAGATTTTACCAAAACCAAAGAATTTATTGCAACTTCCCTAGAAAGGATTATAAATATAGCCCAAACCAAGAGTAAAATAAAACTTCCTTCTATTGAAGATATACCAATATTAAGACTAATGTCGTAATGAGAAAAAGCACGTTATTTATAATAAATATTTTTCTAATTTCTGGCCTTTTTGGTTGTAGTAGCAAAGAAGCGCATAGCACACCATCTGCAAAATCTGAGGCGCAAGTTAACACCCAGAAGCGAGAACCAGAATCTGTAGTAATAACGAAAACTGATCCTTTAATATCAAAAAACCCAAAATTATTCGATTATGACTTAAGTTACCAGGAGATGGACAAAATTGAAAAATCCAACTTGCATTTACAACAACAAAATTATGCTCTTGCAAATAAAAGAACTCAAGAGCCAGATTTGTCTCAAAATAAGAATTTAACTAATAAAGAGAAAATTAAAATTGAAAAAGAAAATAGGCGTAACACATTATTAAGAACTATTCCTCCTGCAAAAAGGGCAGTGTACAAAGGGAATGATTTTAGCGCTTCTTTCCCACAAAACTAGTAAGACAGTAAACCATGAATAAAAGTAAATTTTACCCGGATGTTAAATCAACCGTTTCATTTCCTGCAATAGAAGAAGAAGTTCTAAAATATTGGCAAGAAAATAATATTTTTAACAAGTCAGTTGAAAGCCGCAAAGCCAAAATCGGTGATCAAAATAATGAATTTATTTTTTACGACGGCCCACCTTTTGCTAATGGTTTACCTCATTACGGCCATTTATTAACTGGTTTTATTAAAGATGTTTTTGCCCGTTATCAAACTACCAAAGGTAAAAAGGTAGAAAGGAGATTCGGGTGGGATTGTCATGGTCTTCCGGCAGAAATGGGGGCAGAAAAGGAACTGGGATTTTCAGGTAGAATAGCAATTTCAGAATATGGAATTGATAAATTCAACAATCATTGTCGCTTATCGGTCATGAAATACTCTAATGACTGGGAAAAATATGTAAACCGTCAGGCCAGGTGGGTTGACTTCAATAATTCTTACAAAACCATGGATAAGAATTATATGGAATCTGTCCTTTGGGCTTTTAAGGAGCTTTATAATAAAGGGTTGATTTATGAATCAATGAGAGTGATGCCCTACTCTTGGGCTTGTGAAACTCCTTTGTCTAATTTTGAAACGAGATTGGATAATTCCTATCGTCAGCGAACAGATAAAGCGGTTACTGTTAGCTTTGCACTAACCGATAAACCCAAAAATGCACCTGACGGATTTACAGAATATAGAATACTTGCCTGGACTACGACCCCTTGGACATTACCTTCAAATCTAGCACTAGCAGTAAATAGCTATTTTAACTACGCATTTGTACCAAATGGAGATATTTGTTACATAATTGCTTCTTTTGCCCTTAATCACTATGCAAAAGAATTAAATATAGAAAACGGCAAAATAGATTTTAAAACTGTTAAGGGCAAGGAATTAGCTGGGCTAAAATATAAACCTATCTTTGATTATTTTAAGAATCATCCAAATAGCTTTAGAATCTTAACCGGAGATTTTGTAGTTGAGGGAGATGGGGCAGGAGTAGTACATATGGCCCCGGGTTTTGGTGAAGACGATCAGATTCTATGCCAACAAGAGGGAATAGAGCTAGTTTGCCCAGTAGATAATGCCGGAAAATTTACTGCCGAAATTTCAGATTTTGCCGGTATGCAAGTGTTTGAAGCAAACGACCCTATTATTATAAAATTAAAAAACCAAGGTAATTGGCTTAAAACCGAGCAATATATCCATAATTATCCCCATTGCTGGCGGACAGACACACCCTTGATTTATAAAGCCGTCCCTTCTTGGTATGTTAAAGTTACAGAATTTAAAGATCGAATGGTTGAGTTAAATCAACAAATTAATTGGATACCAGGCAACGTTAAGGATGGTTTGTTCGGTAAGTGGCTAGAAAACGCCAGAGACTGGTCTATAAGCAGAAATCGTTTTTGGGGAACACCTATTCCGGTATGGCGGTCTAATGATCCAAAATATCCTAGAATTGATGTTTATGGCTCTTGCGCAGAACTTGAGAAAGATTTTGGAGTGAAAATTGAAGACTTGCACAAACCGTTTATTGACGGATTAACAAGACCAAATCCAGATGACCCAACAGGCAAATCCATGATGGTAAGAGTAGAGGATGTATTTGATTGTTGGTTTGAAAGCGGCTCAATGCCTTACGGACAAGCTCACTATCCTTTTGAAAACAAAGAATGGTTCGAAAGCCATTTCCCTGCCGATTTTATTGTGGAATATTCTGCGCAGACACGCGGTTGGTTTTATACATTAATGGTTCTCTCTACAGCGCTTTTTGATCGGCCGCCATTCCTAAACTGCATCTGCCACGGAGTGATACTGGACTCTACCGGCCAGAAACTTTCTAAGCGCCTAAATAACTATGCGGATCCACTTGAATTATTTGATAAATACGGCTCAGATGCTTTAAGAGTTACTATGCTTTCGTCTAATGTTGTCAAAGGGCAGGAATTACTTATTGATAAAGATGGAAAAATGGTTTTTGATTCCCTGCGGTTATTTATCAAGCCAATATGGAATGCTTATCATTTTTTCTGTTTATATGCAAATCTCGACGGTGTTAAGGCTAAATACGATATTTCAAGTAGCAATATTCTAGATCGATACATTTTATCCAAGCTTAAAATCACCGTAGGAAGAATAGAAAATAGTATGGATCAGTTTGATACTGTAGAGGCATATGCAGCGATAACTGATTTCTTTGAAGTGCTAAATAACTGGTATATTAGAAGAAGTAGAAGTAGATTCTGGAAAACTGAACAGGATGCGGATAAATTATCAGCTTACAATACTCTCTACACATGCCTTGAAGTTATGATGAAAGCTATGAGTTCGTTATTACCTTTAATTTCAGAAAACATATATCGCAGCTTAACCGGCGGGCCATCTGTTCATTTAGAAGATTTCCCGAATGTAGAGGAGATAAAAATTGAAGAAAATTTAGTTAAAGCAATGGATCAGGTACTCGATATCTGTAATGCTGCTTTATTTATCCGCAGTGAAGAAAATATCCGCATTCGTCAACCATTAAGCAAATTATTAGTCCATCTTGAGGGAATAGATGAGGGTACTTATGATAACTATATTAAACAATTTGAAGATCTAATTAAAGATGAAGTTAATGTCAAATCCATAATTTATCAGGAAGATGTTAAAGAATATGCAAACTTAAAACTTTCTATTAATTTTCCTTTACTTGGCAAAAGACTCCCGGAAAAAATGAAAGAAATAATAGCAGCTGCCAAGTCTGGTAACTGGCACGAAAAACAAGAAAAACTATTTGTTTCTGATATTGAATTATTACCGGAAGAATATACCTTGGCCATGGAATCTAAAAAAGGAATAAAAGGGGTAAAAGCTTTATCTAATAGCATAGGATTAGTGAAACTAGATCTTGAAATAACTAAAGAACTCGCAGAAGAAGGGATAGCCCGTGATTTGGTTAGGTTTATCCAGCAAACAAGAAAGGAAGCAGGTTTTGAGGTATCAGATCGAATTAAATTAAATGTTAAATCTGATTTTGACTTAGGACCTGTTTTAGTAAATTATGGACCTTTCATTACTGAACAAACACTTAGCGAAATCAGAAAGGATTTTAAACCGCAATATACGGCAGATATTGATTTAAATAACCAAACTGTGACGATAGAAGTTGCAAAGGTGTGATAAGGTTTAAGACTTAGATTATTTGAAATAGTTAACCTTTAATCTTAACATTTAGTAAAATAAATTAATTATTAAATGGAGATTAGAAATGAACTTAAATCAAAAAATAATAAAACCAAAACTAGGTTTACTTAATCTAGCTTTTTAGACTGTCTGTCAGATTAAATCTCAACTACTTCACATAAATCTTATTATGGAACTTATATCTATTCTTATTATTTCAAACCTTTATTTTCTACCTTGGACGATAATGAATCCATCTTTATCCACGCAAGCCTTATCTCCGGAGTGTAACCATCCTGCATCATCAACAATTCTTGTACCGTTTTTGCCCAAATATTTCGTAGCAATTGAAGGATTTTTTATTAGCAGTTCACCATCTTCAGATATCTTTACCTCAGTCCCCTCTAAGGCCTTACCTACTGTGCCTACGCGAAAGCAGTTTGGTCCACTAATGGCAACATTTGGTCCTGCTTCAGATAAGCCATAACCATCTAAAAGGGGCTTCTTCATATATTTAATCCATTCTTGTGCAAAAGCTGGATCAAGAATATCTCCACCACAATTCCATGCCCTTATCTTGTTTGTAAATTTATCTAAAGCTTTTGAATTACTACGGATGCACTCTAATAATGAGATATAAAAATATGGTAATGCATCAATAGTCGTAGCATTTGAATCAATACATGCGTCAATAACATTTTGTGGATCAAAAGAACTTACAAAACATATTGGAATTTGATTATGAAAAGATATATTTATCAAGCTTAAAGCATAAGCACTAAAAAAGGGCATAATAACTGCCAGACAATCCTCTCTTGTATATTCCAATCTTTTGGAGGTAGCTATTGATTGGTAATTAATCCCTGAGCTGGTCCAGGCAACATATTTGGCAGGCCCTGTTGAACCACTAGTTTGTACTATTACCTTACATGCAGATAATTCATCTGAATCCTGCTTTGGTCTTAAAAAGCCTGTTTTGGTAATTTCAATATTATTATCTTTATCAGTTATAATAAAATCCGGTGGAACTTTGGTATTAAAGGTTGCCGGGTAAATGTTTTTCAATATTAGTATTTTATACTCGCTATAAAAAAGCGTATAGTAAGCTATAAAAAAATTTATTTCTTTCCTACAGTCTATTGCAAATAGTTCATCTCCTTTAGCCCCATGTTTTTGTATCATAGCTAGTAACTTACGAGATTCAGCTTCAATATTGTAGGGTACTCCATCAATAAACAACTTTATATTTTCCTGTGTTACGTTCATTGTTTTCTCCTTGTTTCTGATATTGTTGAAGCTTTCCCAAAGCTATAGATAAAGCTTAGAAATGGTATAATCATTATAGCTACTAAATATATATAACCTGAATTTTTGGGATAGATATCTATAGCCCATCCTATAAAGTAAATTGTAATAGTTTGCAAAATAGTTGAGACTACAGCTATTACTGAAAGAACTCTTCCAATGTACTCATTAGTTACTGATTGCATAATAAAAGAATTGAGAGAGATTTTTATTGATGTCTGGACAATTCCAAAAAACATAATTGTTATATAAGATAGCCAAATGGTTTTGTTAAAAGCTAATATCAGCAGAGCTGTAATGGAACCGGTAAATAATTTTATGATGAATTGTGGATTCTGAATTTTTATATTAAATTTTGCTATTATTAATCCGGCGAATACACCTCCTATACTGCAATACATATTTAAAAATCCAAATGTCATGGAATCTGAGTAAAGATAATTAACGACATAATGAGGCAGTACTACACTCATACTGACAGTTACTGATTGAGGCATGCACATTATTATTCCAAAAACCAGGACGATATGGTTTTTGGACAAATACTGGATTCCTTGAGAAAATTTTTTAATAAATCTTTCCGAAGAAGTCCATTCTATTAGAGAATAATTAGAGGGGATTTTTAAATATAGCAAATTGCTTATTAGCAACGTTATTATATTAGTGGTTAAAATTCCAGCTATACCCCATTTTTTATAAATAAATCCTGCTATAACTGCAGCGATACACATGCTAAGCTGCATACTGATTTCTAAGATGGAATAGTATCTGGAAATATTATCTTTAGGGGCTATCTCTTTAAAGAATGCCCGCGAGGTAGGCATATATATATTAAAAATAAATCCATTAAGCGTAGCTAAAATATATATATGGTTTATTTGAAATTTCTCAGTAAATATAATAATCATTAAAACGATTAAAGCCAAAAATGCCTGAATTGAATTCATATGAATCAATATGAACTTTCTATTAAAGGAATCAGCTATAGTTCCCGCAATTAAACTACCTGCTAAACCAGATAAGATTCCAAGAATCATTAGTATTCCAACATCTAGACTAGAACCAGTTACTTGAAGAATAAACCAGTTTAAGCCTATATAAGCTAGACTCAAGCCTACTTGAGTTATAAAATCACTTAAATAATAATATTTTAAAATTGGAAGCATTTTTATACACCCTAACTGTATGGTTTGAAGTCCTTTAGCACTTCCATATCTTGCATGAACTCCTCGAAATCTGGATTGAACAACATAATATCTGCGGCCATCCCTTCGTTAATAGAGGAAGGATATTTGTCTATAACGTCTCCAACCTGAATTTTCCAAGTAATCTCAAACTTACTTTTGAGAGTAGGCGTGTGTAAACTATTTACTTTACCAATAGGGCAGGCTAAATTTGCACAACCATGATAGAGATTCTCTTTAATGTTATAGCTGTTATTTAAGCCTAATCCATGCCTTAAAGTTAATTCATATAAGTTAATTCCCAAATTCTTTTCATGCATAAGGACTACTGCTTTTCCGGCCGGCCTGGCACCAATTTCAATGAATGTTATTTCTTCATTTTTAACAAAAAACTCCATATGCAACGCTCCATCTGGAGGTTGTAAAGCAGCAATAACCTTACCGTTGAATTCTAATATTTTATTATAGAGTGCATTTTCTTTATTCATAGGAAACGCACCAAGAGATTTACCATGTAAAAAATTCAGACAAGGTGTTATATAATGAGCAATAGTAGAAAATTTTACGCATCCATTGACTACGAAAGAATCACACAGAAAAAAATTGCCTTCTATAAATTCCTCTACCTGAAAATTTTGTTCTGAGTCATAATTTGTCTGATACCAATGTATTAAATCCTCGGCATTACTGACTTTTGCCGTATTTTCACTAGCTCCACCTTCGCATGGTTTGATGATATATGGTGTTTTTAATTGAGAGGAAATAAATTGGTGATATTCTCTAATGGAATTTTCAGTATAACTGAAATCCACACTCATAAATTGTGGTACTTTGATATTATTGATTTGCAAGATCTGTTTCATTTTCACTTTATTTATAAAGTGAAAATATTGATAGGGTTTTGGTCCTTCTAATTTAAATTTTGCTCTCAGTTTTGCACATTCTATTAATAGTGGTTCATCGGTACAAATAACGGTTGCGTTAGAGTTTATATTAATGAATTTGCCTATAATTTCTTCTGCTAGTTCAAAAGTGATTTGCTTTAAAGCAAAAACTTCGTCCATATGGCTAATAAAATTCTCTGACGGAGTACTTGTTGATCGTTGTTGATATATTAAGATAAATTTTGTGTCTGATATTTCTTTTTTAACTTTTTCGATATTGAAGTAATCCAAACGAGCATTGGATATTATAAAACAGTAGCGCATTTTGCTTACCTTTTAACATATTGTTGATATTCGGTATCTAGGCTATACATAACTTTATTAAAGCGGTTATTTAATTCTTGGATTTCCAAGTTAACAGAGGAATCCCCATCAATGATAATTTTCTTAAAAAATCTGGCTATACATCTCATCTCTTCTTCTTCCATTCCGCGTCTGGTTAGTTCTTGAACTCCTATCCGTATGGAATTATTTCCAAATATGTTTTTTGTATTACAACTAATATCTGCCATATAAAGCCGTATCGCAGAAGAGAGGTTATCGTGCGGAAAACCTCCTGCGATACCTACCATATGAGAAACAGGCAGCTGATCTTTTCTTGTAATAATATTGAACCCTTGGGAAATTAGCTCTTTAGAGAAAGCATCGGCATTTTTAACGATTTGTTCAGCATATAATTTACCGTGTGCAGCCATTTCCATTATAGTCACGTAGAGAGCTAATGCGTGGTGAGTATGCTGAGAAGAGACCACACTTCTAAAGAGTTCCGATGCAATTCTACGGCCTAAATCCTCGTCTTTATACAGCATCATAGCTTTTTGTGGACCTGGAAATGTTTTATGGGTATTGCCAATTAAAATGTCGCATCCTTCCTGTAAAGGATTTTGGAATTGACCACCGGCAATTAGCCCTAAGACATGAGACCCATCGTATATTATTTTAGTTTTCGTCCCGATTATTTGCCTTATTTTTTTTAGTGGCAGGGGGTAGAAAGTAGTTCCTAGATCCAAAAAAATAGTAGCATTATTATTTTTACTAAATTCCTCAGCAAAACGCTCAATATCAATGCAAAGCTTCTCATTATCCCACGGAATAAATAAAACTTCTCTACCAATATTCTGTAATACTATTTTTGTAGCATGATGGCCTAGAGATTCTGGAGTAAATATAAAAACTTTATCTCCTGGTTGTGTTATGGTAGTTAAAATACATATTACCGCATTCATTCCAGATAAGGGGCAAAAATCGGTAAAATTTGCATTGAACATCTTATTAGCTGCTCCTCTTGCTAATGACTCAAACTCATATACCGCAGGTAATCCACGGTACATTGCCTGCCCAACAGCATAATATTTTGCATCAGTTAGATCGTCTTCTTTTCCATAAGTATCACTATAATATCTATATGATAAATTGCTGGAAAGGAAACTCCTGGCAGTTTTTGACATTACATTTTCATTAGCAGTCATATGTAACGTGGTAGTATTACGTTCCTCTTCATTTTGCAGCTTTAGTATTAAATTTTTACTGGAATCTATATAATTCATCTGCTTGCCTTTAGCTTATTTTGAACATAAAGGTTAGCAACTTCTAATGGAGTCTGAGAAAGTCTATCAGCTTGGGATAGGATATCTATTGTTTTATCATATATTACAGAAACCCTCTCTAACACTGTATCCTGTGTATATATTCCATCTTCGCAGTAAATATCAATTACTCCACCCGCGTTACATAAATAATCAGGAACATAGATGATGGATTTTTTATGTAGATAATCTGCAATTCCTGAATCAGATAATTGGTTATTTGCTCCACCTATTATATATTTAACATCGAATTTATGTTTATTTTCATTATTGATAGCCATGCCAAGTGCACAAGGGCTAAATATATCAGCACAAATTTCTGTATCATTATCCATTACCACAGGCGTAGCATTAAATTCGCTTACTGCTTTATCAACCAAATCTTTTACAGGGTCATACACATATAATTTACATCCTTCTTTAGCCAGATATTTACATAATGAGTAACCTACTTTACCTAGTCCTTGGACTACTACTTTTAATCCAGATAAATTTTTGGTTTGTTCTTTATAAAAAACAGCTGCCTTAATAGCTTGATAAACACCATAAGATGTGGCCGGTATTTGCTTACCTTCAAATAGGATACCTCTAGCATATGGTGAGTACTGTCTTAAGTAATTCATATCTGCTACGGATGTTCCTATATCATCTGCGGTATAATATTCGCCTTCTAAATGATTTAATACTTTTGCAAAAACTTCTAAAGTCATTGTTTGTGTAACGCTAGGATTTTTGTATATTACTGCTTTACCTCCTCCAAAAGGAAGATCGGCAATAGTATTTTTGTAAGTCATGGCCTCAGCAAGCGTCATGGCGTCATTTACACCCTCTATTACTGTGTTGTAATCATATATCCTACATCCACCTAAAGCGGGGCCTCTTAATGTATTATGTATGGCAATTATTCCATTTACTTGCGGAGTGTTACTGGTAAAGAAAACGAGTTTTTCTAGTCCTGTAATTTTAGTATTTACAGAAATTTGCATAAAATTTGTTTAAAAAATTTTTTTACCTAAATAATGCTAGTATCCTATATGAGCACTCTTATAACTGGATCAAGTTAGAATAATTGGCAGAGCCTGTTAGTTTTTTGCAATATCTAAAAGTTGTTAGACAACGGTATTGTCCAACAACAACTAACATGATAGAAAGCTTAAATAGCCAATTACGTAAAGTTCCCAAATAAGAGTTTTTTTACTAACTCTAAAAATATATTCAAAATTAGTACTAAGCGACTGTCAACCTAAATATGAAAAAAAGATTAAAAATTTTACTGAATAACATTATTCTTAAAGAATTATTGGAGCAAAAGCGGTAGAAGTCCGGCGGGCTTCTACGAACTGGAAGTACTATGTACAAAGAATTAATTCATAGATTGTCAGGAAAAGGGGTACTGGAGCAAACCAAGAACTAGATAGTAAAATTCCTGGCATTATATGGGAAGGGGGAGATAAACTCGTTTGATTAAGGTAAATAATGACGCTTTTAGAATCGAATTTATTCTATCTTAAAATATTTTAATAATCATATTGCAAAGGAATTAAAAATGATGTTATATATAAAGTTTGGTACGCATTTTGTTTGTGTTACTAATTAAACCTAAAAGTTAAGGAGTTTATTATGTTAAAAAATTTGTTGTTGGAACGACAATCATTGGTAATTAATTGCAGTAATTCTGCTAACAATACATTCAACTTTACTACTACCCCCTCCATTTTTCCTGTTATTATGCTCTGGTCATATCACCACGGGTGCTAATATCCTTCGTTACTTTTAAAATTTTTACTACTATTTAATTTTTACTTATACTTGTTTTAGTTTTGCAGTAAGTCATAGCAAGCGGTTAAACATTGCTTTTGAATTTTTGCAGCTCATATATTTTTGTAAAGCAGCGCTGCATTCTAGCTTTATGAAAATGCTATGTAGGCCATGCTTTATTTTTCTAGCGTTAGTGGTACTTGCGGGCTAAAGCCGGTATTAAAGTAAAATCCATTTTATATTATTATGAGGTATTCATTATGAGTAATTCTGCAAACCTATCTAACGTAATTAGTATAGGTAAAGACGACCGGGAGGTCATAAGATATCCCAAATTTTTAAAACTTATATTTTTTGTGGAGATGTGGGAGCGCTTTAGTTATTATGGCATGAGAGCGTTACTTGTATTATTTCTTACATCTCATCTCGGTTTTAGCGACGCTAAAGCTTATGCCATATATTCTTTATTTGCTGCTATTGGTTATACTGGCCCTGTAATTGGGGGAATAATGGCTGATAAATTGATGGGATTCCGTAATATGATTTTCATTGGCGGTATTGTGATAACAATGGGCCATATTTGTATGACCTTTGTAGGAGTGAATACATTTTTGGTATATTTAGGCTTAGCATTGATAGCTATAGGAACAGGCTTATTTAAAGGTAATATGACCAACTTACTCGGTGAATGCTACAAGGATAATGATCCTAATAGGGACAGAGGTTTTACCTTATTTTATGTAGGTATAAATTTAGGTGCATTTTCTGCTTCTATTTTGTGCGGTTTTGTGGCAAGTAATTATGGTTGGGATTATGGTTTTGGTCTAGCCGGTATTGGTATGTTTATTGGTCTTATTGTATTTACTAAATTTCAGCATATTTTAGGATCAAGTGGCATATCACCAAAGCCAAACCTTATGAATAAGAAGTTATTTTTTGGTATGAATTTATTTGCCATAACAATAGCAGTTAGCTTTGGCGTGGCTTTCCTTGTGTCTAAAATGTTAGAATCAGCTGAGTTTTTTGCTAATATACTTAGTATCGTAGGGGTGGTAGTTTTTGGTATGTTTGCTTATATCGTAATGAAATCTCCTTCTATTCAGAGGCGCAACTTAATTGCTTTGGCTATCATGATATTTTTCTTAATGTGTTTTTTTGGTTTAGAGATGCAGCTTGGCTCTCTTATTAATTTATTTACAGCAAGAAATATAGATAATGAAGTACTTGGTATTATGATTCCGCCTTCAGTATCTCAAGCAATAAATCCTATATCAATAGTGTTAATTGGTTCATTACTTGGTACTTATATGAAATTTGATAGAAAATACTCCACGTTAATGCTAGGACTAGGATTAGTGACATTAGTTATATGCTTTGTTGTGCTTTATGTAGGGTGTATAAATGCCGATAATAATGGCAAAGTAGGCTACTTATACTTAGTTGTTGCTATATCTTTTATGAGCTTAGGTGAGCTTTGTATAGCACCTTTGGTACAATCACAAGCTACTTTGCTCGCTCCCAAAAATCTACGTGGATTTATCATGGGTATAGTAATGTTATCATTGGCGTTTTCTAACTTAGCTGGTATTATTCTATCAAGATTTATGTCAGTACCTTCTGTGGAAGGAAAAGTAGATATAGTTGAATCTCTTGCCATATACCAAGCTGGTTTTCTAAATATAACTTTCTTCAATTTAGGTATAGTGGTTGTATTTTTAGTGTGTTCAATTTTCTTACACAGAGCTTTATCAAGGCAAAATACTCTTGATGGGGTAAATAGTTAGATGCCTAATAAGATCGGTATTAAGAATACAGAATAATAAAATTACAGAGGGTTTATAAAGTCAGTTTTATTGACATATCCCTTTTTGATTAGCTTAGCCTCTGATATTTTCCGAATTCTTGTGTAACCACTATAATCTTAAATGGTAGTTTAAGATTCATAACTATTGATAGTATCATGTGATACTATCAATAGTATATATTAAGAGTATACTATTTGCAGTGTAAAGCCTTTTAAGATCCGCTGTAACCGCTTTTAAATCTTTAAATGCACTTAAATCTTGCTCATGCTCATACCTCTAGCATAAAGAGAGATTACCTTACCCTTGAACGCCCCTTACTCTTTTAGGTAGTAATTGCGGCGTAAACTCTCCTTCTCGATCACGAGGCACATCTATTGTTATTTGATTGCCATTTTCATCTATTATTGTTTTTTCATAACTTTCGTTGCGACGATTATTATCGCTCTTGATTATCTTACTAATGTTTAGAATAAACTAAATCGTGTTCTAATTTACTTTGTTGACAACAGTTCGGGTTATGGGTTGCTCTTTTTAAGTCTTCAAAAAAGTGCTTTAAATTTAATGGAACCTTGATGATTTTGTAGTTTATTTTCTACATGATAGTGGTAGTTAGTGGATAATTCTATATTATTATACTTTATTACCAAACCATACCCAGCGTTAAAGCCAACTTTATTTACCTTATCCTCTCCATATTTGCCCTCAAAATAATTATCCATCCAAGTTAGTTTGGCTTTAACTTTTGGTTTATTACTAAAATAATTATCTATTGAAAAGTTTGAGTAATGAGTAATAGCTGTATTAGAGTTTATAACTTTAGGAAAAATAGCTTTAAATCCAATTGCAGTTGTTAATCTTTGTTCTGCTTTAATTGGATGAACTTCAAGATTCATTCCGCTATCTCCAATTTCTTTATAACTACCATCTTTATGATTAGCGTATTTTATCCCAATATTAGGTATTAATGTTAATCCTAGACTGGTAGTAATAATATAACCGGCTGACAATTCACCACTAAAACTAGTGCTTTTAAATTTTGCTGTTGCTTGTTTATAAAGCCCCTCAGATGTTTTTTTATTAGCTATACTATTTACCTTAGACCTAGTTATAGATATCAAACCTTCAATTATATAGTTATTCAAAAACAAATGTTGGCTGTAAAAAGCAAAGCCTTGAGCATTAACATTACTTTTAGCATTGGTGTATCTAAATATAGCATTGATATTGCTATAAGCTATACCAATTAAAGTTTGCCCAGTGGGGGGAATGTCAAATCCGAGTGTCGTACCAGCCAAGTTACCTTTGTAGCTATTACTGTTTTTATTATTAACAGTATGGCCGTATAAACCACTAATCCATAAACCTTTTGCTGCTAAATAGTTATCTCCATTATCGCCAGCATTAACACCCATTTGACTTTCTTTATGACTAGTACTTGATCCTTTATTTAATAACCAAGTAGAATTAATAATCTCATGTTTTTTACTTATCTCTAAGTTCATTGCCGTCAGGATATGTCTTGAGATACCCGTGGCTAGCTTGTTTTCTATTTCTTTATTAATATTTCTATGTAGGTTTGTATCAGTTAAATTAATATTATTACTCGTTCCAGCAAAAATTTTAGAGTTATTTTCTGGAGTAGTTTTTTCTGATACTTTAACCGGAGTTGATGAGCTTTCAATTGTGAGAGAGGGGGTCATAACCTTGAAAGTAGGGACAAATTCTAATAGCTCTTCGTGTTCAGTAAAAACTTGATGTATTGCTTCGTCAGTAACATCTTGGGTTACTACGAGTTCACTTGGCTCATTTTGTGTTAGATAGAAACTGTTAGGAACAAATTCTAGGAGTGGGCTAATATATTCAGAAGATTCAAGTTTGATTTTGGGTTCTGGAACAACTTCCTGTTTTACTCTAGATAATTCTGACTTTTTTATTACCTCGGCAAGGGCTATACTAGAATCCTTCAGAAGATCAGCTTGTCCTGATAATTTGATACCTGTTATGTGTAAAGCATGAGAACTTTCTTGTAAGCTAATACCAGAACCTCTAAGTTTACCAAACCTGTCAGCTAAAAGCTGGCCAGCTAGGTCAAGACTACCAACTTGTTCTGCTAATTTAAGGCCGGATTCATTAAGAGCTGTCAAAGAAGCAGAGAGTTCTCGACCACTAGCTGCTGCAGCTTCCCTTGCTGCTTTAGTTAAAACTAATTCTTCGCTGCCTGCGGCCAGTAACCTAGCTGTCTCTTCTCGCCGCCTCTCGTACTGGGCATTTATTACAGCAAGCTGCTGTGCTAATAGTGCTTCTTCCTGTTTTTCTCTAGATAATTCTGACTTTTTTATTACCTCGGCAAGGGCTATACCAGAATCATTCAGAACATCGACTTGCTCTGATAATTTAATACCTGCTGTGTGTAAAGCATGAGAACTTTCTTGTAAGCTAATACCAGAACCTCTAAGTTTATCAAAGCTGTCAGCTAAAAGCTGGCCAGCTAGGTCAAGACTACCAACTTGTTCTGCTAATTTAAGGCCGGATTCATTAAGAGCTGTCAAAGAAGCAGAGAGTTCTCGACCACT
>JACCDN010881233.1_pt1 | contig 15717 bp, 9 predicted proteins | sample 7441691 | NCBI WGS metagenome assembly JACCDN01 (sample SAMN15323439, study PRJNA562643) | freshwater metagenome | isolation source: river surface water | place: USA:Blue River Watershed | collected 2017-08-16
CAGCCTGCCACTGCACAATGCTTGGTTGGGTACCCGTGTATCCAAGGCTGAAAACACCATTCGAATAACCACCCGATATGGATCCGTAGAGGCCCGCGTTGTTATTCACGAATGTGAGTTGATCGCCAACTTCGACACTTAGTTCTCGAATCAAGATTCCAAACAGACCGGTGCCTCTGTCTGCCAGAGTTGCCGCGGGAGCAATCGGATTGCCCAATCCGCTGCTCGGAGTTAGTGCCCCTAGGTTGAGTTTGGGTTGATAACTGACATTGGTGCTGACTAATGTGCCGGCGGCAACCGCGTTACCAGCCTCGTCGGTAATTGCTCCCGAAACAGCCTGAAGAGTCAAAGTTCCAGAGTGCGGGTCACTGTTCATCGCTGTGACTCGCCAGGTGTTCAAACTGGTGTTAACGATGCTCGAGATGGTCCACCCGCCTGCGGCACCCGATGTACCGCCGAAAGTGAAATCACCCGCGACAAGGGCAGCTAATTGCTCTGATGACGTGAATTCGAAAACTTGTGTTGTGGCATTTGGTGCCGAAGAGGCCACTGGAGCTGAAACGGTAGGCACTACCGAATCCTGCGAAACAGAGTTGGACAGACTTGTCGCAGCAATAGGCCCGATGTTTCCAGCCAGGTCGGTTATGGAATTTGCATTCACATTCAGATTGACTGTGCCATCAGTAGAGCACGAAACGTTTACGGTGATTACGCGTCCTGTAGTGGGCGTCGGGGTTGCAACACAGCCGGTAGCTGTTGAGCCCGCGAAACTAAAATCTCCACCTGCGAGTCCGGTAACTGCTTCGCTGAAGGTAACGGTGAAAGACATACCTGGCTTAGCTGGACTTGACGGGGCGCCGATAGATGTGACAGTTGGTTTGACATCATCGAATGCGGCAGTGCCAACTTCGGTTAGATCCCAGAAAGTGTCTCCGGGTCGTCCGTATTCCACAAGGAACGGTGCCACGAAGTCTGCGTCATCGTCCCAACGCCAACCCCTCGAGGCGACAGCCCAGTTGTCGTAACCATTACCGTTACCATTTGGCTCGCCCGCCGAGAAGCAACCAGAACCCGATGACGTATCTGGCCCAGTGATCTTGACGCCAAGGACACCAGCCGGGTGGTTGATGTCGTTGAGAATCTCATTTTCGGTGCAGTCTGCAATAGACGCCTGGAATCCCTGCATGTTGAGGAAGTAGAAGGTTTGCGGCACAGTGCTGCGAACCGAGATGTTCCCTCGGACGCGGCTGTATTCATAAAAATGCCCATTGTTCATGTTGTACTGCGCTACCGGGCGCAAGTGGAACTCAAATTGACGGGCTGTTTTGTCAACGCTTGTCGTTCTAAAGGTGACACGACGCATGGCCTCTTGCCACTGGGACTCAGTCGGTTGCGTTCCAGTGAATTTGAGGTCAATCTGCCCAGTTACGGATGTTGAGGCGTAGATCGTTCCGGTTGCCGCACTTGCGTTAAAGCCCAGCACGTCTCCTGTTTTGAAATTCAATTGCTTGACTCTAAAGCCGAACAGGGTTCCGCCCTTTGCGTCAAGAACGGCATCCACAGCGATTGGCGCAGCGACGCTACCGACACCCGAAATATCTCCCAAGGTCATGGTCGGGCGGCGAACTACCAAGGTCTCAGAAAGGTCGGTTGATGTATCGAGCTTCGTGCCAGAGACCAGTGTGTTTCCTGCCAAGTCAGTTACGCCACTCGTGGTTATCGCCGCATACAGCCATCCAGTTCGAGCATTTGGATTTGTAACCGTGACTGAATACTCATTGGTGGAACCGATTCGGGACGGTGTTCCAATTGTCCAGGTTCCAAAGGATGCGCTTGAACCACTCAGAGTGATCTTGTTTGCTGCAAGCCCTGCAATCGGCTCAGAAAAGGTGAACCGATACTCGACTTCCGTTTCCTTCATGTGTCGCCAAACATTTGTGAGTGTTGGCGCAACTGTGTCGCGCACTACAGTGCTGGCAGTTCGCGAAGTTTCGGTAGAAATCGGGCCGGTATTTCCGGACGAATCGGTGACCGCATTGGCGTTCAACGCCATTACGATGTTGCCGTCAGTGGTACAGATAACGGTGACCGACACTGATGTTCCGCTGTCGGTTGCAGGTGTCGCCGAACAGCCTGAGGCTGTTGATCCCGTGAACGAAAAGTCTGCTGAGGCCAGACCTGTGACCGCTTCAGAGAACGTGAGTGTGTAAGTCGCCGGGAATCCCGCTTTGGCCAAATTCGTGGGGGTAGCAGGCGCTGTGATTGTCACACTCGGAGTTGCAATATCCGTATTAACTGTGACGGTCGAGATGAGATTGATTCCCTGAGGTGCGTCTCCTGGCATTCCACCAAACTCTGCAATGGCACCTGTGCTCCAAGTCGTGACATCGGTTCCCGAACCCCGAGAATCTTGCCACTGATCTTGACCGAAGACGTAGTTCTCTGTTGTTCCACCTGCGGGTTGGCCACTCAACCAACTGAAGAACGAAACTGATGACCCGGCAAGCGGACCTGTGGTGTATTTCCAAGTACCCTCGACAGCAGCATCTGACATGCCAAGCCAACTGTTGATGCCAGCATTAACCGCGATCGTCTTGAAAGCGATCTTCTCGTCTTCATCATCCACGGTTGCTAAGTAACCCTGCATGCCGTAGAAAGTCTTGCTGGCGGCTAAGGCAACAGACTGGTCATAGGTGACACCTGTACCAACCACGGAGTAGAAGTGCCCAGAGCTATAGCTGTAGCCGATAACTGGTTTGATGTGAACTTCAATCGATTTGGTCGCGCCGGCCGTCGCTCCAACCTTCGCTTTGACTGATCGGATCGCGGCCTGCCATTGCGCTTGTGTTGGCACAGCTCCGGAGTAATTAAGCGTCAATACGCCATTGGTTGAGCTAGCCGTTTGAATAGATCCGTAGAGAGATGCGTTCGACGTAAATGACAAAAGATCACCGGTTACGAAGTTAGACATCGTAATGCGGGTTCCATGGATGGTGCCGCCCTTTGCATCAAGCGTGAAGTTTGGCAGCACGGTTGACGCGACCAGGCCAGGCGTGCCGCCTGAACCTAGAGTGAATGTGGGCATCACAACAATCGTTGCGAGTGATTGATTGATAGTTGAAACCGTGAGTGTTCCCGACTGAAGGGTATTGCCCAAGTCATCCGCGATTGTGGTTGCCAATGCCAGCGTTAGATTTCCGTTCATTGCATTCGGATTGTTTGCCGTGAACGTGTACGAGTTTGTGCTGCCTACGCGCGCTGGAGCACTAAAGGTCCAGCCCTGATCCCCGCCTGAAACACTGAATGAAGGAGTGATGGTGCTCGCAGTGAAACCGATCACTGGTTCGCTAAACGTATACGTGTAACTAACTGACTTATCAATCACTTCTTTGCTGATTGAAGTGATGGTCGGACCTGTGGCGTCTCTAGTCGCAATCTGGGAATCTGCAGCTGACGCAGGGCCCGCAATTGCCACCCGATCCTTAACCGAATTCAGTGCAAGTCTGAGTTGAAGATTGCCAGACGCGGTCGTGCAGTTATTCACGGTGACCGTGTACTGAAAGCCACTGCCCGCGACTACAGGGGTCGTTGAACAACCCACATTAGAGACAAAAGAGATGTCTGACGCAGTTAGGCCAAAAATGGTTCGATTGAATTCCAGGTCAAAAACTAGGGATGAAGAACTGAACCGCGTAGCACTCGGTGCAAAGTTTGTCACCGATGGTTTTACAGTCGTGTTGACAGTTTCAGTGAAAACTTCGTCGGGGCTCAAGACATGCCCGACCATGTCTTTTGCGAATCCCGCTCCGGCCGTTAGCAACAATGTGCCGTCCGTTACTGACGTGCTGACGGCGGTAAATGTATAGGTTGAACTACCCGAGGTAAATGCTGGCTTGGTAAGAGTCCAAGTTGTGGAAGTGCCAGCAGCAAAAAGCTTGGTGGTGTCAATTGAATAAATCGGCTCTGAGAATGTTACGAGAACACTGATTTTGTTGGCGGTCACCAAATCGGGAGTGACGACCATAGACAGCACTTCAGGATTCAAGCCATCCACAAGAAGATTGTTGGAGGTCTCATATCCGATTCCAGGCTTGCCAAAGTTGATCTCGTTCACACCACTCTGATCAATCCTCAAAGCAATAGGTGTCTGATCTGCAAGACCCGACTTTGAAACGGTTACTTTGTAGTTGGTTCCTGACACCACGGGATTCGAAATTGTCCAGCCCGTTGCCGGTGCACCAGATTCAAGCATCGAAAGGTCTGAGACATCGAAACCGGTCACTGCTGGAGTAAAAGAAATCGTGTAGGTCCAGGAGTCTTCGGTTGGCGGTGCCGTTTCAGCATCAAGAACAATGTTCGCAATCGGGAGTGGTGAATAATAGGCGTCAACGAATCCATTAACGCTCGCGGTATGCGTTACCACCGAGCCTGTCGTGACTTGACTCAAACCACGTTTTCCGCCGAGCCCATATATACGACCAGAACACGAACTTCCGGATCCACCAACTGCCGTAGCTCCGCCGGCGCCTGCTGTTGCGCCACCACCGCCACCACCGCCACCGCCAGATTCATGGCCTCCATTTGTGCCGGCTCCACCCGATGTTCCACCACCGGCCACTGCAACGTGTGCCTGACCTGACTGACCGTTCGCGCCACAGTAGCCCGCGCCACCACCGCCTGCGCCACCTGCAAGGACTGCCCAAACCGATGAGTTGAGGGTGATCACGGTCGCGGCACCACCGCCACCACCTGATCCACCACGGGTACCACCCCAACCGCCGCCACCACCGTTATAGGCGGAGCTGTAGGAACTGACGCCTCCAAGGGTGGCTAGACCCGAGTTTGTTACACCCGAACCACCCTTGCTGCCGGGAAAGAAACCGAAGACGTCCCCAGGTGTTACCGAGAGATTAAGCGATAACTTGTCTCCGGCAGTTCCTGCACCGCCCGAACCGTCATTTCCGCAGCATCCGTCATAGCCGCTTCCACCACCTGAGCCTCCGCCAGCTACCGCAGTCAACACCAAATTTTCGATACCCACTGGAACCGTAAACGATTCAGATGCGGCCGAGCTGACGTTGTTGTAGCAGTAATCCTTGTATGTGCCCGGTGTGGTTACCAGTGTGAAGCCTGGAGCACACGTGGCTGTTGCTGCTTGCGCAGGGGGAACCACACGAGGTGGCTCGAACACCATACCCGCGATAGCGAGGGTGAGAGCGAGCAAAGCAACGAGAAAGCCGCTAGGGATACGGTGTGGGTTTGCCAAGAATCCACGCGAGTCAAAGCGTGGTGATCCCCCGAAGTAGCTCGCAAACACGTTGTAATCGTAGATTTAGTAGAAATTGCCAAATCTGAAATGTTCGCTCGGCGTTATGTTTTGGAGCGACTCACTTGAGTTTGGACAGGAACCTGAGCGAACCGAGGGCAATCACAACGCCGAAGCCGCCGGCCACCCAGAACGGTGTGCGCAGGTCGAAAGTCGCGAGCCATCCGCCGACTAGCGAGCCGATTGGCATCATCCCCCACACCAAAGTGCGTCGGGTGCCGTGAACGCGACCGAACAGTTCGTTTGGAATGAGCTCGTGATAGGTGGACATCAGCAACACGTTCCATATTGAAATCAGGTAGCTGTTGATCATGCCTAGTGCCAGGAACACGAAGATGTCTGGCGCGAAACCGGTCAAGAAGGTGCAGGTAATTGAGCCGATAATCGAAGCTGCCAGCACTGGGCTGCGGCCGAACTTAGCGCTCCAGTACGGTGCTTGCATTCCGCCGAAGACTCCGGTGACTCCCTGCACGGTCAGCAGCACACCAAACAGGGCCTCTGGGACTTTCATCACATCAAGGACGAAGAGAACCATCGTAGAGGTGGCGGCGGCGAAAGCGAATCCCACTGCGGTGGTAATTAGCACCAGACGCAGGATTACCTTGTGGCCGATAAGGAACTTGATGCCGATCTTGATGTCTTCAACAAACGAGGTCTTGGTCTTGTCTGGGTCGGTAGCTGGGCGGGCGTAAGCCTGCTTCACGGCTGCGGGAATCAGAATAATGAGCAAGGCTGAAACCGCGTAAGCGATTGTGTTGAAGAAGAACGGAATCCAAATCGCAAAGGCGTATAGCGCGCCACCGAGCGGTGCTCCTACAAAGCTCTGCAGCACGGTGTGGGCTACCGATACGCGGGCATTGCCGCGTTCGATGTGGTTTTTGCTCAGCACCTGTGGCATCAGCGACTGCATCGCGGTATCACTGAAGACCTCTGTCGTGCCGATAAGGAAGGCTGCCACATAGAGCCACCAAATCGTCATCGATCCCTGGCCAACCTCCCAAGCCAGCAGCGCTGCGGTCGAGAGTCGAATCACGGCTGCCGCGGCCAAAACCGTGCGTCGATCTAGTCGATCGATAAGGCCACCGATTGGTATGCCGAACAGCAACCATGGAAGCATCACGGTCGCGGCCAGGCCGGAAATCAGGATTGGGTCTTTGGTTAGGGTTGCTGCCAGCAGCGGTGCCGAGGTTGCCAGGATGCCGTCTGCCACGTGGCTGGATAGCGTCGAACCCCAGAGTCGGTTGAATGGTGCACCGAGCTTTTCAAACGTGGGCTTCTTGAATTTTGGCAATTTGATCCGTTCTGCAACCGTGCCAGTCTAAGCCTGACTCGACGGGGAACATTCACCTTGAAAAAGTGATTTCATGAACTATGACGCAAGAAATCATCGCAGGGCTGCCGGTTCTGAAAACCACCTCAGGTGAGCCGGCTCGTTGCCTGGTAACCGGGGCTACCGGATACATCGGTGGACGCCTGATTCCCGAGTTGCTCGAGCACGGCTACCGCGTTCGTGTGCTCGCCCGCGATGCCAAGCGTCTGTCGCAAATGCCGTGGTTCGATCAGATTGAGGTGGTCGAGGGTGATGCAGCCAATTTTGATGCCCTGAATGAGGCGCTGTTTGAGGTGGATGTTGCCTACTACCTAATCCACTCGCTAATGCTCAAGGCTAACTTCGAGGAATCCGAGCAGGCTCTTGCCCGACAGTTTTCCGAGGTTGCTGCCGAACAGGACGTTCGCCGCATTGTGTACCTGGGTGGCATCATCAACGACCCAGACGAACTGTCTCCGCACATGTCGGCACGCACGCGAACCGGCGAGATTCTGCGCAAGTCAGGAGTCCCGACAATCGAGTTGCGCGCCGGAGTCGTGATTGGTTCGGGATCCGCATCCTTTGAAATGCTGCGCTACTTGACCGAACGCCTGCCGATGATGACCACCCCGCGCTGGGTTAAGAACCGGATTCAACCGATCGCGGTGCGCGATGTGCTGCGCTACCTGGTCGGTTCCGCCGCCGTGCCGGCCGAGGTTTCGGGTGCGTTCGATATCGGTGGGCCTGACGTATTCAGTTATGCCGAGATGATGCAGCGCTATGCCAAGGCCGCCGGGCTGCGGCCGCGAATCATTATTCCGGTGCCGGTGTTGACCCCTCGCCTATCCAGCGGTTGGGTCGGTTTGGTGACTCCTGTGCCTTACACGCTGGCGAGACGTCTAGTCGAGAGCCTCAAGCACGAGGTGGTCGCGGGCAAGTCGAACATCAACGAACTGATTCCGCCGGCCGCAGGTGGCCTGACCGGGTTTGACCAAGCCGTTCGTCTAGCGCTGGTGAAGATCAAGTCGGCGCGCGTCGAAACGCGCTGGACCAACGCATCCGTGCCCGGCACGCCCAGCGAGCCGCTGCCGACCGACCCGGATTGGGCTGGTGGTTCGCTCTATAAAGATGTGCGAAAGCTGACCGGCAAGCGCGACCCGGCAGCGGTTTGGGCGCGCATCGAATCGATTGGCGGTGACAACGGCTATTCGACGGCGAGCTGGGCTTGGGAACTTCGCGGGCTGATGGATCGCCTGGTAGGTGGAGTTGGCCTACGACGCGGTCGGCGCGACCCGAACCACCTGATGATCGGTGACGCTGTTGACTTCTGGCGAGTCGAAGAACTGATTCCCGGCCAGCTACTGCGACTGCGGGCAGAGATGAAACTGCCTGGCTTGGCCTGGCTCGAATTCAAACTTGAGCAGGATGCCTCGAGCGGCGAACTCACCCTCACGCAAACGGCCACCTATGCGCCCAAGGGTCTTGCGGGGCACCTGTACTGGTGGTCGGTGTTTCCGATGCACGGTCTCGTTTTTCCATCGATGGCGAGGAACGCGTTCGGCAAGGAATAGTCTGCGGCACTTCTGGGTCTTGAAGCACGCTCGCTAGGCTTAACGCATGGGAATTCACAGGCGAGTTCAAAAGCTACGCGCAATCTTGGTGATCGGTTCGATCGTGTTCGGTGTCAGCGCGCTCTGGCTGATCGCGATGCCGGGCTGGTTCAACGAATTGCTCGGCTTGCAGACGAACTCATCCCTCGAATGGACGATGCGAATGATCGGCATCACCCTCGTCGCTCTCGCCGGCAACATGTATTCGGTTTCGACCCGCGGCGGTCAAGAGTCGGTGCTGTTCTCGGGTTGGCTGATGCTGTTCTGCGCCCTTGGCCTCGGCCTGCTGACCTTGATGTTGCCAGTCGCGCTGACCCCGTTCGCCATTCTGTACGCGGTCATCGGCTTTAGCTTCTCGGCCGCTTACCTTTGGGCAATCCTCAGCAAGTAACTACTTCTGCAGCACCGAATACTCGACCAAACCGGTTCGAGCGTTCGACGATCTCGGGTCGGTTGCCTCGACTGCCAAACTGATTGATGCGCCGGGCAATGCCTGCCTGATCGCTGCAGCAATCGCACGAGCTCGAGCCAACCCAAGAGCGCGGTCTCCAGCGGTCATGCGCAAGGTCGCAACGTTTGCGGTAACCCTAATGGGGCGCGACGCATCCGCCGAGCCAATCACGGCCTGCAAGCGTGAAACCTGCGAAGCCGAGAGCCTACTCGAACCGGCGGCAAAAGTTGCGCGAACCTGCTTACTTGACCAGGTTGGCTGCAGGGTCTGGGCGGCGGCGATGATTCTGAAGGCACCGTCGGTTCGCAGCGAACGCTCGCTGTTGCCGAGCGTTATCGATCCAGCGCCAATCGGAGTATCCGTGATCTCAATTTCCACCAAGGATGCGGTCTTCGACAGCACTCGAACCGTGCCAACAGACGACGTGACCGAAGTGGTCAGATCCATGTTCAAACCGAAGATTGAAACCTTGACCGGTGAACCTATGACTGCGGTGCCGGGAATGATTCGAGTCGGCTGCGGATAAGGCAAGGCTGTAGACGGTGCCTGGTAAATCACGTTGGGCGACAAAGCTGCCGAAATCCATTGTGCGTAGAGGGTTGTATTTGCCGTGAATGGGAATGACGCCGAGTCAGCGTATGCGGTTCCAGTTCCGTTGGCGGCGGTGTTCCAACCGGTGAAAGTAAAGCCGTTTCGAGTGAATGCGTTCGCGGTCAAAACGGCTGCCGATGCCGCCGATTGATTGTTCATCGAGCCGAAACCGCCGTTTGCATCGAAAGTTACGGCAAAAGTAGGCACCGACCACTGGGCATAAAGGGTTAGCGGTGCTGTGGCTGATGGAGAGTAAATCGAGGGCAAAGCGGTTCCGCCGCTAGGGGCCAAGAACCAACCGTCGAAGGCAAAACCCGTTTTAGTTGGCGCCGCTGGCAAGGTTACTGAACCGCCGACCGGGAAAGTAGATGCTGCCACGGCCGATCCGCCCTGTGTGTCGAAGGTCAGCGCGAATGCCTGTGCCGCCACTCCACCATTAACCGTTAGGGTTTGAAGGTTGTAGGTTGCCGTGCCGAGAATGTTGACTCCGGTGGCATTAAAGGATCCAGAACCGCCCTGGGTCACCGCGGTTGTAGCGTTCAAGACAATTGGTGAACCGGTGGCTGTAAGAGCTGCGTTCACCGCGATGGTTGCTGCCGTAACCGAGATTGGGCCACCGACGGTGACTGGCTGACCGAAGGTAACGCTCGCTGTGTTTCCGGCTGCACCGATGATGAGGCTGTCGGTATTGGCGGCACTAATCGAACCGAGGGTGACCGGAGCCGTAAATGATGAGCCGCTGTTCGGCACGATGCTCGCAGTCGCAACATCGAGTGCGAGTGCACCGCCTTGAGTTATCTCATCAGCCTGAACAGAGAAGTTTCCACCAGTGGTAACGGTGATTGCCGCGCCTAGGTTGATGCCGGTGTAACCCGAGGCAGCACCATTGGTCGAGTCTCGAAGCGTGATGTCTCCGGTCGTCGAGGTGATTGACGAAGCTCCACCGATTGACATTCCTCGAGCGTTAGCAGGACCCACCGTGCTGCCGACACCCTGAATGAGAATGGCGCCGTTCACAGTGCTAACGTTCATCGCTCCCGTTGCGATGCCCCAAGCGTTGCTGTGCCCAATCGAGCTTCCGTCACCGAAAATCGTGATGTTGCCCGAACCCACCGTCTGGAAAGTGGTGGTAACTCCTTGGGTGCTACCGATGTTTACCGCGCGAACCGAGAGCACTGAGCCTAGGTTGGGGCTGCCACCGCGAATGCTGATGTCTCCACCCCCAGCGTTGAAGTTGTAGTTGTAGAGGCCGGCACCCGCGAGTGGTGGGGTTCCACCAGGGCATCCGACAGCAGCCTGATCATTGTTCTGAGCTGCAGTCGCGGTGGTGAGCGGATTTGCCCCACCACCGACAACGATGTCGCCACCATTCGTCAGAACATTGCCTTGAGTGCAGTTCGCATCCCAACCGAAGCGCACGTGACCCGAGCCGTTTGCGTCACTATCGGAGTTGAAAATGAAGTCGCCGCCCTGTGACTGCAGGGTGAGGCCGCCACCGACGATGATGTTTCCGGTTGACTTGAGGGTCAGGTTGTTTGAGGTGGTGTTTGTGATGCCAGCGCTCACCTGGATTCGTGCACCATTCACAACGAGTGGCGCCAGTGCCAACTTCGCCGCGATGTCGGATGCGTTGATCGAAACGTTTACGTTCGGCGTGATCTCACCGCTCGAGTAGGTCCAGCCCGAACCCTCGGTCGCACCGCCGCTCGCAACGATGTTCACTGTAGAGGTAGTCGCCAAAGCAGGGGCAGCAAAAAGACTCGAAGTGACGGCCAGCAGGAGTGCGCCGAAAACACTTAGTTTGCGGTTTGGCGCCGAGGTTTTGAACAACACAGAAATCCCTTCTGAATCCTAAGCAACAAGACTAACGGCTGGCGCGCAACAGACGATCGGCAATAGCTGCCGAAAGTTCGTCACCGTCGGGCACAACCGCTACGACGCGAGTCAGGCCGAGGTCGTCTGCCTTGCGCAGAGCACCGTAGAGCTGTGCCGCATACTGCTCTGAGTTGGCCGGCTCGGCCAAACGAACCACTCCCGCCGGGGTGGCTACCTCGGCGAGCGCAATCAGGCCGTCGCCCGCATGGGCATCCTGATTCAGCACGACTCGCGCATTCGGCGCGTAGTGCGATTCGAGCGAACCGCTAACTCGGATCTGCTCGCCAGAGTCACTCAGGTGCAGGCCGGTCGAGCCTTCGATCATGGATGCCGTGATCGCACCGAGCCGAAGGATGCGCGGATGACCCGAAGTGCAATCGACGATCGTTGACTCGATGCCGACGGTTGACGAGCCGCCCTCGAGAATCGCATCCTCTGGCGCTAGGTAATCGGCTAGTTCTTGGTGAACGGCCTCGGCGGTGGTCGGTGAAACCTTGCCGAATCGATTGGCGCTCGGGGCCGCGACCCCCTGCCCGCCGATGGCTTCGAAGGCGGCCAACAGCTGCTGCGCGACCGGGTGACTTGGCACCCTGATGCCCACGGTGTCTTGCCCGCCGGTGACAAAGTCCCTGGCTATCTCTGAGCGGCGCAGAATCAGGGTCATCGGGCCCGGCCAAAAATCCGCGGCGAGTTTTGTGGCATACGCGGGTATCTCGGCGGCCCAAACACCGAGCGCTGCGGCCGAACTTACGTGAATGATCAGCGGGTGATCCGCGGGACGACCCTTTACCGAGTAGATGCGCGCGACGGCATCCGGATTCGTGGCATCCGCACCCAAACCGTAAACAGTCTCGGTAGGCATGGCGACCAGGTGGCCGGCCTTTAGGGCTCTTGCCGCGCTGTCCAGCTGATTCGGTTCCATGGTCTGTCTCTGTTCATCGGCCCGGTTAAGGGTTGCAGTAGTTGCATCTCGACGCATCAATTGTTTCAAGTCCCAGCGAAATCGTCTCGGTGTGATCGCAGGCGACGCAACCAAAGCGCTCTGAGTGCGCGGCCGCATCAACTATTTCAAAGCAATCGCCACAGGGTAAGCCGTATTCGAAACCGATTCTTCCCCAGCCAATTTCGTTGCACTGCGGGCAGCGGGATGCGATTCTCGCCACCAGCCGTTGCGCGCACTGCTCGATGTTGCGCTGCCGAGAGGGCGAGTGCATGGCACGCAAATCGCTCTCAACCTTGATATCTGTTGCACCATGCTCGACCAATTGGGTGAGCAGGCGCTCGAGCTCGGCAGCGTCAGTGATTCCCTTGCGCACCTCAACCTGGTTACCAAACAGCCAGCTCACAATCGCAGCATGATTCGGCAAATCGAACCTCTGCCCGATACCGTCCGGTTGCTCGCTGGCCGTGATGCTCTCTGACTTGGCAAAAATCTCGGTCGAGACGAAACTCTCGACCACCGCAAAATCGCGACTCAGGCAAACCAGTGCCAGCACCTCGTGATCAGCATTCACCCAAGGAAACTGAGGGTGCGGACCAACCGAACCCTCGCTCGCGAGGCCAAAATCGGATCCCGCCCACTCTGCCCCGGCTCGCGCCTTGGCGATTGCCGCATCCCTAGGGCTAAGGGTTCTAGGAATCTCGCCGCTGAAGGTTCCGAATTGGTCGGTGTCGATCTCGGCCAGCACCAGTTCGAACTCGGAAAGCTGCTCGAACCAAGGAGCAATCTGCGCGAACTTGCCGTGCTTCGTGGCGAGGGCGATCTTGGTTGGCATGGTGCCTCAAGTCTAAGTTCGTAGCGCTTTCACATCGAGCCTGAGGGTCAGCGCCATGTGCGGGACTGTGAGCGCCCAAACGACGACCAGCAGATACCAGAGCAACTCTTGGTTGATGTTGAATCCCTGGGTCAAGCCGAGATAGATCGTGAACGCAATCACAATTGCCAGTGCCGGTACCCCGGCCAAAAACGCCTTGGTAAATGCACCCTTCCAGTTACCTGCGGCGTGCTTCAGCTGCGCACTCTTGAGCTCTAGCGAAACGCGTCCCGTGTGCCTAAGCGCATGCCAAAGCCCGAAATAGAAAGCGAAGGCCACCAGGGGCGGGGCAATCAAAACGAGTGCCAGCAGCAGAGCCAAATCAATTGACTCTTGGATGCGCTTGGCCAACAGCATCGCGCCAATCGCCGCGAGGTTCACGGTCACCATGACAGCGAAGATAGTTGGGGCCAAACCGCCGGCCCATCCCACAAGGTTTGGATTTACCGCAGTTAGCGCGTCTGTGCTGGCAGTCGAAACCAGCGGAATCACAACCGGGGTGAAACCGGATGCCAGCAGGAAAGCGATCTTCGGAAACTTGCGCGCGTGGTCGGACTGGCGCTTATCGAGTTCGGCTACGAATGCGGCATCCCCAAGGCCGAAATGAATGGCGCTCATGAGTACGACCAACTGAAAGCCGAGCAGGTTTGCGGTAAGGATTGCCCAGATGGCGAGCCCGACAGTTAGCAGGTAGCCGGCCAGAAAGAAAACGCGGCGCAGCGGGGTTAGGCTTGGCACGGTAATCAGGTGATCTACCGCTCCGTGAGGAATCCCAACGGCAAGCGCCAGCAGTGCGAGCAGCACTTGCAGCTCAATGGGCATCCCGCCAAATGGCAGGGCGAGCAGTGAAACCAGGATGCCAACCGTGGCACAAAGACGTGACACCAAGCGAAGGTTGTTCATCAATCTCAGCTCTGACTGCATCACGGCTCTGAGTCTAAACCTAAGGGGTCGAGGGATGTTCGGTCAGTGGTCGTACCTGGTGATGCTGGGCTTTGTCGTTGTGGCATCGTTCTGGCTCGAGTTTGCGTTCAGGCTGCGAGTTTTGCGTAATCCCAAGCGCCTACTAAAGACTCTCGCGCTGACTGTTCCGCTGTTCATAATCTGGGATGCGTATGCGATCGCTAACGACCACTGGTTCTTCTCGGCCGAACAGACCAGCGGAATCATCGGGCCGCTTGGGATCCCACTTGAGGAATACCTGTTCTTCATCATCGTGCCGACCGCCGGTCTGTTGACCCTCGAAGGCGTTCGCAACTTCTTGCCCACCGTCAAACGCTGGCTCGCATTCGTGAAGGGCAAACTATCGTGATCACCTATACCCTGCTGGCAGCCGCTGCCCTGATTTTGGTCTTCGTAATCGGCGTTGTGATTTTGAAGTCCGAGCTGTTCTCGAAGGGCCGTTTCTGGATTGCATATGCGATCGTGGTGTTCTTTCAACTGATCACCAACGGCTATCTGACCAGTCAAGAAATCGTGACCTACAACCCCGAGGTGATTACCGGAACCCGCATCGCGTATGCGCCGATCGAAGACTTGTTCTTCGGCTTTGCGCTGGTTACGTTGGCGATGTTCATCTGGGAGAAACTAGGTTCCAAAGAAGAACAACCGAAAACCTAGACTGGTCGCATGAACACTTCGATCTGCGACGTCGCAATCATCGGCGGAGGCCACAACGGCCTAGTTGCCGCCGGCTATCTGGCCAAGGCCGGGCTATCGGTCACGGTGCTAGAGAAGCAGGATGCGCTGGGCGGCGCTGCGGTCTCGACCCGTTCGTTCAAGGGCATCGACGCAAGACTTTCTCGCTACTCATACCTGGTTAGCCTGCTGCCGAACCAGATCATCGAAGACCTCGGGCTCGACGTAAAACTCGCCCCGCGCCGATACGGATCGTTCACGCCAGACAGCGCCACGGGCAACGGACTTCTGATCGATAAGGCCGATGCTGCGGCAACGGAATCCTCGTTTGGTTCGGTCGCTGCGGCCGCAGACTTCGAGCGATGGAACGACTTCTATGCCAAGACCGAGGTGATTGCGCAGAAGCTTTTTGGTTCGGTTTTGCAGCCGCTGCCGACCGCGCGCGAGGTGGCCGAGTTGGTTGGGCCAGAGCTATGGCGCGACTTCTTCGTGCGCCCGATTGGCGAGACGATCGAGCGCACCTTCGAGAGCGACCTGGTTCGCGGCGTGGTCATGACGGACGCCCTCATCGGCACCTTCGCCCCAAACCACGATGAGGCGCTCGAGGCCAACAAGTGCTTCCTCTACCACGTGATCGGCAACGGCACCGGCGAGTGGAACATTCCGGTCGGCGGCATGGGCGCTGTCACGGGTTCGATGGCCAAGCGGGCGAGCGAACTCGGGGCCGAGCTGAAGGCATCGTGCGAGGTGTTGTCGATTGGTGCGGTGGATGCGTCAACCGGCCGCCGCACGGTCACCTACCGCGAGGGTGGCGAGACCCGCGAATTTTCGGCGCGATTTGTGCTCGCGAACGTTTCTCGCCCGGTGCTAGATGAGTTGCTGGGTCGCCCAGCCGAGCACAACATCGAAGGCGCGCAGGTCAAGGTCAACATGTTGTTGAAGCGACTGCCGCAACTGAAGGCGGGCACCGAACCGGTAGCGGCATTCGGCGGCACCCTGCACATCAACGAAAACTTCTCACAGCTGCAGGCGGCTTACGAGCAGGCCGCGCGCGGTGAGATTCCGAACCCGCTGCCGTGCGAGATCTACTGCCACTCGCTGAC
>JACCDN010614816.1_pt1 | contig 15715 bp, 10 predicted proteins | sample 7441691 | NCBI WGS metagenome assembly JACCDN01 (sample SAMN15323439, study PRJNA562643) | freshwater metagenome | isolation source: river surface water | place: USA:Blue River Watershed | collected 2017-08-16
TATGATGATCTAATTCTCATAAAACAGCTAACAAATTTCTTTAATAATGCCAGCTCTCCCAGCTTTTCTGAGAGAACTAGATTATACCAAATTATTACACGGTTTTGAAAAAATGAAAGGTAGTAAACTAGATATCTTCTGAAAATATAGATGGTTCATAGTATACCTCTATCAATATTAATTTAATAAATTCGCAATATCTTATTTTAACATATAAAATGTTATAATATTACTATATTTTTCAAATTTAAAATTAACGTTTGCTTTGGTAAACAAACTCCATCAGATTTTATTAAAGATATTACTTGATAAATTTTTTATTTATATTACTTCCTTATCCCATATTATTTGGATTATATGCTATTCCTTAATTATTTTAACTATAAACTTAATTAATTTTGCCAAATATTTCCTGCATATGTTGCCACAAAAAGATGATTATTATTAAGTAATAAAGATGTAATAGAAGAATAATCATTATATCTTGCAACTCGTAAAAATTTACTATCATTATTTTTTAATAAATACAGACTTCCATCTTCAGTTGGGTTAAATAAATTTGCTAAACCAACATATAAATTATTTGAATTATCAACAGCAATATCAGAAATATATCCTTCGCTAGATAAAGAATTTTTAGTTAATTTTATCCAAGTATCACCGTTATTTATTGGTAGAGCAACTTTATATATATTAGCAAGACTAGTACCAGCATATAATGTATTATTTACATAACGTAATACAGTTACAAATTCGTTATTTTGTAGTATTATAGGAGTAATATCTACACTATTTATACCATCTAAACTTATTTTTAACACTCCATTTTTTTGAGTCGGAGCATAAACATAACTATTATCAGTAGTAATTTTACCAACCCCTGAATCAATTCCAGTTACATTAAACTCTTGAGGGCTACCACTTTCTTGATAGACTACTAGCTTTCCGCTACTATCTTGATTTGCAGTAGAGTAACCAATAAAATAGTTATGATTTATATGTAGCAAGCTAGTCACCCCAAGACCAGAACTTCCTTGACTATGGATTAAATAATTGCATATATTTAAATTACAATCTTGAACTGAACCATTAAAATGGCCTACAATAACTTCCGTATTTGATACTGGCAATATTGCAGTAGGTGCACTTGTAATATAATTAGACCATGAATTTGATAAATTTGTCCAGTTGCCATTATTTAATTGCCATACATGCCTAAAACCTGCTACACCAGGTGTATTACTATTTCCTAATAACAAATTATCATCGAAGAAAGCTAATGATAGAGCAACCGAATTTATTTCATTATATCCGCTATTATTAATTAAGTTAGCCCACATTATTACTTGAATAGGTAAAGAGCTACTTACAGTTGTGCCATTGCCTACTTCTCCATAATTATTATTACCCCAACAATAAACCTTGTTATCACTGGAAATTGCACAAGTATTTTCTAAACCAGTAATTTGTACTATACTACTACCACTAGGAATAGCACTATTTCCTCCAATAGCAATAGCTACTGGTAAAGAACTATTTGTAGTTGTACCGTTGCCTAATTGTCCATAATCATTATTACCCCAGCAATAGGCTACCCCATGATTATCAATAGCACAGTTATTCATTCCATTATTTGAAATTTCTGATATAGTACTGTCACTAGGAATAGCACTGTTTCCACCAGTAGTTACCTCTACTGGTAAAGAACTATTTGTAGTTGTGCCGTTGCCTAATTGACCATACCAATTAACACCCCAGCAATAAGCCTTATGATTACTTGCAATTGCACAGGTATTATATTCATTTGTTGAAATTTGTAATATAGTACTATCATTAGGAATAGCACTATTTCCACCAATAGTTACCTCTACTGGTAAAGAACTACTTGTAGTTGTGCCGTTGCCTAATTGTCCATACCAATTAGCACCCCAGCAATAAGCCTTATGATTACTAGCAATTGCACAAGTATTAAACGCACCTGATGAAATTTGTAATATGGTACTACCACTAGGAATAGCACTATCTCCTCCAATAGCAACAGCTATAGGCAAAGAACTATTTTTAGTTGAACCATTGCCTAATTGTCCATAATCATTACTACCCCAGCAATAAGCTACACCACTATTATCAATAGCACAACTACTAAAAAATCCTACTGAAATTTGTGATATAGTATTACCACTAGGAATAGCACTACCTCCGCCAATAGTAATAGCTATCGGTACGGAACTATTGTTAAATGAACCATTACCTGATTGTCCATAAGCATTATTACCCCAGCAATAAGCTGCACCACTATTATCAATAGCACAACTACTAAAAAATCCTACTGAAATTTGTGATATAGTATTACCAGTAGGAATAGCACTACTTCCGCCAATAGCAATAGCTACAGGTGAAGAACTATTTGTAGTTGAACCATTGCCTAATTGTCCATAATTATTATTGCCCCAGCAATAGGCATTATTATTAAAAATACCACATGTACTTAAGTACCCAACATCAACTTTTGAAAAACCAAATACAGCATAGGGGTTAGATAGTGATTTTTTAGAACTTTTTGTTTTTAGCGTTGAATTATTAGCCTCATTTTTAGTTATAGTTCCAGTTTGATTTTCACAAGCATTCAAATTAATGATTAAAAACATGGAAATGCTCAAACTTAATATATTAAATGAATGCAAAAAATTGTTGAATTTATTATATGTTTTTTTCATTTTCATTATTAACCCACAAAATCTTAATTTTTAAAAAAACCCCCAAAATTTGGGGGTCATAATCTAACAACTTTAATTAAGTTAGAAATTTATACCCTATAATCTAAGTATACTACTTAGCCCTAAATTTTGGGTTCCTAGATAACTATTCCAACTTGAAGTAGATGATGGATCATTTGATGTAAAAATTCCAGAACCTGACGTTATAAAAGCAAACGGATATTGCCAACCATCAAAATAATTAATGAATCCAGGTACGCTAACTGGTAATGTAGCTAGCGTAAAGTTGACTCCATCTGGTGATGTATAAACTGAACTTACTGCAGCAGCAGTCATCATCCATAAATTAGATGAAGAAGTAATAGCATTATTACTCTGAGCTCCAACTGTTGATGATGTCCAGTTTACTCCATCTAATGATCTAGAAACTTGACCTACATTACCAACAGCCATGAAAGCCGAAACACCATTTACAGTTCCATAGCCTACAGCATTAAAAGTATTAGCTCCGGATATAACTGAGACAAATGTTCCTATACTACTAGATGAAGAAGTAATATTATAACTTATCTGACCATTATTACCAACTGCTACAAAAGTCGGTATAGAATTATTTAAAGCATAAATAACTCTATTATAGTTATTACCTCCAACTGTAGTTGCTGACCACGTTGATCCATTTGTTGATGAAACAATTGTACCACTAATACCAACTGCTACAAAAATTCCGTTACCAAAAGCAACAGACTGTAATATTTGTAAAGTACCACTAGAAGCAGAAGTCCATGTTGATCCATTTGTAGAATAAACAATTGTACCATTATTACCAACTGCTACACAAGTACCATTACCGCAATCAATAGCAGATAAATTTTGAGTTGTGTTACTTGTTGCACTTGCCCAGGTTGTGCCGTTATCAACAGAATAATAAATTGAACCAGAATTACCTACAGCGATTTGCATTGGAGTTAGTACACCATTAACTTGTAAACTAGTAGCAGTCATAGCATTAATAGGTATACTAAGCGGGTCTGCAGGATATGTCCAAGTTGTCCCTCCATTAGTTGATGCAAGAACTACTGAATTAGCACCACCAGTAACAAATGTATTATTACCAACATAGAGAACTGCATCTTTAACATTAGTAGCAGCATTACCCAAAGCTGACCCTTGTACTGCTAATGGCATGGTAATAGTTGCTGCTGCCCAAGTCGCTATTGCAGTTGTTGAAACTGCAATATTTCCATTATTTCCAGTAGCAACAAATGTTGTGCCGTTACTTCCACCAAAAGCCAAGCCAGTTATTGGAGTAGCACCTACAGGTGAAGTAGCTACAAGCGTAAATGCTGTAGGAGCACCGCCTGCACCAGATGAATACACAATTTGACCAGTAGTTGCTCCAGCAACAAATAAATTATTACCAAAAACCATAACTCTTAAAGGATTAGCACCGACTAAAGATGCCACTTGTGTCCAAGCACCTGTAGGTCCAGCATTAGCAGCAACAGATTGATATGCTATTGCTCCCGTAACTTCTCCAATCACCCAATAGTTTGTCCCAGCAATAGTTCCAAACATTATAGAACTTGCACCAACGGCTGTTGCTGTTCCAGCAGTCCACGTTACTCCGTCTGGTGAAGAGAAATTTAAACCAGTTGCTGCATTTGTAACAGCTACAAATCTGCCATTAGCATAGGATAAAACCGGTGCAGTTGCTGCCGCAGTCAATCCTGTTGCAGTGGAAGTTGACCAAACAAAGCCATTTGTTGAGAAAAATGCATTACCTGCATTATCAAGTGCTACGAATCTTCCACCACCATATGCAACTTCCATAAGTGGATTAGCACCTAAGATGATTTCCTGCCAACTTACACCGTTATTAGTTGAATATGTTATATTACCAGTTCCAGCAGTTCCACCAACTCCCACAATAACACTACCACCATCAGTAGCATATTCATTTATTACATTTGCGGTTGTAGAAGCATAAAATCTTTGCATATTGAAAGAAGAAAAAAGCGATGCTGAAGGCGAAGATGCTGCCCCTTGGTTTCCTAACATTAGTACATTAGAACCAGATACCATAATTTGTTGAACAGACATGGCTAACATATCTACAACCCAGTTTATACCATCACCCGATACAGCTAAGTCTGCATTAAGAGCAAGGGTTCCAAAAGCTATTGCAAGTGCATTAGTATTAAAAATAGAAACTTCATTTCCTATAATTGTAGTTCCCGTAGAACTTTGAATACCAGAAGGACCACCAATTACAGTAAGAGTATAAGTAGAACTTGAAGCCAATCTATCAGTTAAGGTAAATGTAGCTATTTCATTATTACTAGATAAAACAGGCGTAGGTAATGTAATTTGTGTGCCATCAAGAGTTTCTAACTGAACATTAGCTAAAACATTAGCTGCACTTAAAAATGGTGAACCTGCCTGCAATACGATTGTTGATTGTATAGGCGAAACTGACGCTAGATTACCTGGTGATGCAATCGATACCGTAAATGAAGAATCAGATCCAGTTGTAAAAGTAAAAGTTACTGGCGTTACAGCAACACCAGAAGTACTTACTAATTGGTTATTTACCAACACCTGATATTGAGTATTTGCATTAAGAGTGCTAGATGGGCTAATAGTAATACTAGTACCACCAGCAGTTATTGAGGAACTTACAACACCTCCTCCCACTTGTTGCAACACTACAGATCCACTAGGAACAGTTGTCACTGATAAACTTGTGCTGAGCTGTATTGTCGTCGTTCTTGAAACATTAGTTGCACCATTCGATGGACTCGTCATAGTAACAGTTAAGGCACCGCCACCGCCACCGCCACCGCCACCGCCACTAGAACTACCCCCACCACAGGAAGATAGTATCAAACCAAATGTTACTATAAATAACACATGCATTATTTTTCTAAACATAGTCACACTCCTAACAATTCAAATTAAAATATTTATGAATTACAAGTTCTCTTATTATCTACTTATTAGGTAAATTAATAATCTTATTTCCATGATTATAGCATAATTTTCTTTATGTGTTAATTTTTTTTATCAAATATTTTTTGTCTGATTTATTATTTAATAATTTATGATATGTGATTATTATAAATACCATATTAATGCATTACAATATCTACAATACGTAGAACTTATTTTTTGTATAATATAATGTTAATTATACGTAAAATAATAATTTTAATTTATTATTATTATTAATATAATAGATTCAAAATATTTGTTTTTAATAAATATTTTTTGTCTGATAATAATTTTGTTTTTTATACAATGGGTTTATAATGAATATAGATGATTAATTATTAAGAAGGATTTAAAATAAATCTAAAGTTGAAAAAACTTAATATTGATTATGTTTATGAATAGCCAATAAAATGCCAAACTCAAGCATTAAAACTATAGTTGCAGTCCCCCCATAACTAATTAATGGTAAAGGAACGCCTACAACAGGGAATAATCCTGTTACCATTCCCATATTGATTAGAACATATAATGCTAATGATAGTACAATACTTCCTGATAATGCTTGTGTAAAAGTATCTTTTGCTTGTTGCATAATTCTTAATCCGCGTAAAACAAGAATTAAATATAGCATTAAAACTATTATTACACCAACAAATCCTGTTTCTTCAGCTAAAACGGAAATTACAAAATCAGTATGTTTTTCCGGAATAAATGATAAATGAATTTGCGTTCCATGCAAATAACCTTTGCCAAATAAACCCCCTGAACCAACCGCTATCATTCCTTGAATAATATGATAACCTTTTCCTAAAGGATCAGCATAAGGATTTATTAATGTCAATATGCGATGTTTTTGATAACCATGTAAAAAATGCCAAATTATTGGCGTTGATATAATAAATAATAATATAGCAATAATAATAACTCTCCAAGGTAATCCTACAAGAAATAAAATAAAAAACCCGGTTGCTAAAACCAAAACTCCAGTACCTAAATCAGGTTGTTTTGCTATTAAAGCAAAAGGTATTAGTATTAATATACCACTTTTAATAAAATCTAAAAACTTAGGAGGCGTTGTAGCTTTAGAAAAATAAAAAGCTAAAATCAAAGGAACTGATAATTTACACAATTCTGAAGGTTGTAATCGCACGCCAATGTTAATCCAACGAGCAACCCCGTGAGATCTAATCCCAAAAAAAATAACTGCAATTAATAGAATTATACTCATTACATAAAACGGTATAGCTGAATTTTTGATATTATTAATACTTGTATTTGCAACTATTATTAATAAAATAAATGATAAAAATAAATAAAATACATCATTTATTAATCTATTAAACACTTGATCATTTGCAGAATACTGTACTAATATATTAATAATAGATAATAATGATAAGGTAATTAAAATAGTTTTATCTAAATTATGAAAAACTCTTGGAAAAAACCTTAATTTATAGAGAATTGCTGCTAGTTTCATCAGTTTCTCCTCCTTCATCTTCTTCACTATCATTAATATTAGTATTATTATTTATTTCTTCAATATTTTTAGAGCTTAATATATATTGATCAAATAATTTTCTTGCAATAGGTGCGGCTGCAGTTATACCAAACCCTGCATTTTCAACAATAATTGCCACTGCAATTTTGGGGTTATCAACTGGAGCAAATGCAATAAACCATGAATGATCTTTATATTTATTTCCAGAAAATTTTGCTGCATGACTATTTTTACCAAGTGCTACAACTTGAGCTGTTCCAGTTTTTCCTGCCATAGTGTACTCTAAGTTTCTACCAATTGATTGTGCTGTGCCATTCTCAACTACATTTTCCATAGCTGATTTAATAAACATTATTTGTTTTTTCGGTATAGGAATTATTTCTGATTCAGCATTGTATACTCTTAATACTGCACCATTTTTATCAATCACTTTATCCAAAAAATGGGGTCTAATAGCTTTTCCTTCATTTGCAATAATGCTTGTAGCAAAAGCCATTTGTAGAGGTGTATAATGATTAAATCCCTGACCTATTGCAATTGTTACACTATCTGCTACTTGCCAATTTTTCTGGTAAGAATCTTTAGCAAAGCGCTTTGCTTTCCAAGCTCTAGAAGGTAATAATCCTGAATTTTCTTGAGGAAGATCAATTCCTGTTTTTTTACCAAAACCAAAATAAGGCATAACTTTATCAATTTTATCTATACCCATATCTACACCCAATTTATAGAAATAAGTATCAGAAGATACTGTAATGGCTTCATACATATCTATAGTCCCTAGTCCTTTAGGATGTGTCATATCTCTAAACTCATGCCAAGAACCAGGAATAACATAAACACCTCTATCATTATATGGGGTTTCCGGTTTTCTAATATTTAGATAAAGAGCTGATAATGCCATAAACGGTTTAAAAGTAGAACCTGGAGGATAACTACCTTGAGCTACACGATTTAATAAAGGATTATCTAAATCTTGTGTTAATTCATGCCAATCATCTAAACTTATACCATCAATAAACCAATTTGGGTCAAATCCTGGCTTAGAGACAAATGCAAGCAATCCTCCTGTTTGTGGATCTAAGGCTACAATTGCTCCTTTACGATCACCCAATAAATCCCACGCTAATTGTTGCAATTTATTATCTAGTGTTAATTGTATAGTTTTACCATCTATTGCCTGAGTATTAGCTACTAGCCCTACCTCATTTCCTAAAGCATCAGTTTTAATTATTTTTTTTCCTAACTGACCTCGTAAAACTTCTTCGTAAAACTGTTCTAAACCATTTTTTCCAATATAATCACTCATTACATATTCATTTAATTTACCACTGCTATCTAATTTTTTTTTATCTAAACTACTAATTCTACCCACATAACCAATGCTATGCGAATACAATTTTTCAAATGGATAATAACGCTTAATATGTGCAAATACTGATATTTGTGGAAACTCATAAATATGAGCTGTCAAATTAGCAATTTCAGAATCAGATAAATCATCTTTAATGATAACCCAATCATATTTTTTAGAATTTTTAAGCATAGCTAAGTATTTTTTTTTATCTAATTCACTAAAAATAAAATATTGGGATAATTTGCTAAATAAATCTTCAGAATTCTTAAGATCTCGAGGAAGAGCCGCTACTAAATAGGACACTTTATTATCAGCAAGTATAATTCCATTTTTATCAATAATAGTTCCTCGAACCGGTAGAGTAGAGACTATTGAAGAATAATTGTTTACTGATTGCTGTAATAAAAAGGTATGATCAATTAACTGTAAATAAGCAAAGCGCAAAATTAAAATTGTAAATGAGCATATCACGAAAATGTAAGACGCAATAACTCTAGAGTTTGTCATTTAATTTAAAATATCCGTAGTGGTTTTTATTATTATTTTATTAAATAACCAAAAAATAATCGGTAGTAAAAAAATTATTTCTAATAAATAACTTAGCAAACTAAAATGCAATGTTCGTGTTATTGCTCCTATCGCAACAAGAAAACATACGGAAACAGAATAATATAGAATAGTAATAAAATTCTTTTGCATAAAGGTACACATTTTATAAAAATTTATAAAACGGCTAGTTGTAAAACTTATTAAAACTAGCGAAAGTAAATGGCTACCTAAATACCAATGTCCTATTAAATCAGCAAGCAAAGAAATAAATATTAAACTACCCATAGTATAAATTTCATTTACTAATATTATTACTAAAATTATACCAAAAATATCAATATATAATATTGTTGTATTATTTATTATAATTTCTAAAATAGCACCAATAAATATAAAAATTGCTAATCTTAAATTATCAATTCTCATGTTTTAATACCAAAATAAATTGTAACTTATTAAAATCTACTGCCGGTTCACATAAAGCTGAATTGAACCCATTATTTTCATAAAATATTTTAATTATTCTCGCAACAGGAAGATCTGCAGGATAAATATTATCAAGACCTGTAGTAACTAATAAATCACCTTCTTTTATCTTATCATTTTTACTAATGTATTTAACTAATAATTTGTTATTTCCTATCCCTTGGGCTAACATTTTACTTTTTGTTGTCTGATTTTGCAAATAAATTTTTGAATCTCGATTAGAAATCATTATAATTTGTGAATTATGCGTATTTAGTACTCCAATTTGACCAATTACCCCACTATTATTAACTACCGCATTTCCCAAAGAAACACCATCAATACTACCTTTATCTATTAATAGTTTCCCATTAACTATGTAGTTAACATTAACAACTGCCCTTGCAATTTCAATATCAAAATTATTATAAAGATTAGATTGAGATTTTAATTCTTGCAATTCTTTTATATCTTCTTGTTGATTATTTTGCTGTTTCAACATAATAGCATATTTTTCAATTTGCTGTTTAAGTTGGTTATTTTCTTTTTCAAGTTTTTTTTGTTCGATTTTTTGAAGCAAAACTAATTTAGGATAATTCTCAATTCTATAAATTAATAACCAGCTTTGCTTTTGTAAATAAACTGAAGCATAATCTCTTATAGAACTAATAAATGAGTATTTGTCTAATATAATTAAACCAATACTCAAAATAATAAGCCATAACTTAATTCGAACCATTATTATTTGTCTCGATTTAAATATAATTGTCTTTTAGAAACATGATCAAGTGCTATACCACAACCTTTAGCAACACATAACAATGGCTCTTCTGCTACATTAACTTTTAAACCAGTTACTTCAGAAATCATTGCGTCAATTCCCTTAAGTAGCGCTCCGCCTCCAGTTAAAGTAATACCATGTTCCATTAAATCAGCTGACAATTCAGGTGGAGTTAATTCTAAAGCTTGTCTTATAGCTGTAACAATTTGATCTAAAGTATCTTTTAAAGATTCTCTAATTTCATTAGAATTAATAATAACTTCATTTGGTAAACCTTGGTAAGTACTGCGTCCACGTATTATCATTTCCCCTCCATCAGCAGATTGATGGGCAGAACCTATTTGCTTTTTTATTTCCTCAGCAGTAGTGTCCCCAATTAATAAACCATGTTTAGATCGAATGTAATTACTAATAACTTCATCTATTCTATCGCCAGCAATTCTAATAGAATTAGCATATACTAATCCTCCTAAAGAAATAACCCCAACTTCCGTTGTTCCGCCACCTATATCTACCACCATAGACGCATTTGCTGCTGAAACTGGTAAACCAGCTCCAATTGCTGCTGCCATAGCCTCTTCAACTAACTCTACTCTTCTAGCTCCGGCTGCCAGGGCTGAATCTTTAATTGCTCGTCTTTCTACTTGAGTTGAACCACAAGGAACACAAATTACTATTGTTGGCGGAAAAGAAAAAAATTTCTTCTTTGAATTTACTTTTTTAATAAAATATTTTATCATTTGCTCAGTAACTGTAAAATCTGCTATAACCCCATCTTTCATCGGTCTTATAACTTCAATTTGCCCTGGAGTCTTTCCTAGCATTACTTTTGCATCATGACCAACTGCAATTATCTTCTTACCATAACCATCTTTATCCTGAGCTAATGCCACCATCGATGGCTCATTTAAAATAACCCCTTTTCCTTGAACATACACAATTGTATTTGCAGTTCCAAGGTCAATTGCTAAATTACTAGCAAAATAATCACATAATTTACTAAACATAATTCCCCCTAATATAAAAATTCTATAGTTAATATTGTATCATTAAATTATTATATAGTATTGATATATTTGTTAATTCTTTTTAAAACTTTTTCAACAGTAAAACCAAAATATTCAAATAAATCTTGGGCTTTTGCCGATTCTCCAAATTTATCTAAACCTATAATTAATCCATCTAATCCGACATATTTAAACCAAAAATCTGACACCCCCATCTCAATAGCAATCTTATAAGTCGCATTTGGTAATACTTTTTTCTTATAACTTAATTCCTGTTTATCAAAAATAGAAGTAGACGGCATCGAGATTAATTGAACCTTTTTACCATTTGCAACTAATTGCTGATAAACTTCAAGTGCCAATTCAACTTCTGAACCTGTGGCAATAATCAATATATCTACTACATCTGCGTTGTTACGTAATATGTATCCACCTTTAAAAATATCTATAATTTGCGAACTATCCCTTTCTATATATTGTAAATTTTGTCTGGAAAAAATCAAACTTGAAGGTGAATTTAATTGTGATAAAGCACTGCTCCATGCTATCATTGTTTCCACCGTATCACATGGTCTCCATACATGCATATTGGGAATTAATCGCAAAGCTGCAAAATGTTCCACTGGCTGATGCGTTGGTCCATCTTCACCTAAACCAATTGAATCATGTGTGTAAACAAAAATTGGAGCAATCTTCATAAGTGCTGCTAGACGCAACGCATTTCTTGCATAGTCAGAAAAAGTTAAGAAAGTACCTGCAAATGGTTTAATACCCCCATATAAATACATTCCATTTAACATCGCTGACATACCAAACTCTCTTACCCCAAAACTATAATAATTTCCAATAAAATCATTATCTTTATCAGCAGTTATAGCAAAACTCCATTTGGTTAAATTTGATCCTGTTAAATCTGCTGAGCCACCCACTAATTCTGGTAGATACCTAGCATAATACTCCAGAGCATTTTGTGAGGCTTTACGAGTAGCAATAGACTCCTTCTTCTCAAGGGTTTTTATAATTCCATTATCTACAATTTCCTGCCAATTATCTGGTAAAACTCTATTTTTTCTTCTAGTAAATTCTTGTGCAAAATCAAAATATTCGCTTTGATATTTTTTAAATAATTCATTCCATTCATCTTCTTTTTCTTGACCAGTTTTTTTACAATTCATTTCTTCATACACTTTATCGGGAACAACAAATGGTGGATACGTCCAATTTAATTCTTTTCTGACTAATTCTACTTCATTAGTCCCTAAAGGAGAACCATGACTTTCTTCTTTTCCGGCTTTATTTGGAGAACCTTTACCAATATTTGTTTTACAAATAATAATAGTTGGTCTTTCCATCTCTTGTTTAGCTCTATTTATTGCATTATCAATTTGTAATATATTATGTCCATCAACATTAGCTATTACTTGCCAATCATATGATTCAAATCTTTTAGCTACATTTTCATTAAACCAACCTTCAACTTCTCCATCAATAGAAATTCCGTTATCATCGTATAAAACAATTAGTTTATTAAGTTTTAAAGTCCCTGCTAAAGAACAAACCTCGTGTGAAATACCTTCCATTAAACAACCATCACCAACAAAAACATACGTATAATGGTCAACAATATTAAAATTTGGTTTATTAAATTGATCAGCTAAAATTTTTTCTGCTAATGCCATACCTACAGCATTAGCTAAACCTTGCCCTAATGGTCCTGTAGTAGTTTCAACCCCATCAGTATAACCAAACTCAGGGTGACCAGGAGTTTTAGATTTTAACTGTCTAAAATTTTTTAAATCTTCAATCGTTAAATTATACCCTGTTAAATGCAATAAACTATAAATAAGCATTGAACCATGACCATTACTTAAAATAAATCGATCACGATTAACCCAGTTGGGGTTATTAGGATTATGTGTTAAATGCTTTCGCCACAAAACTACTCCTATTTCAGCCATTCCCATAGGCATTCCAGGATGCCCGGATTTTGCTCTCTCCACACTATCAACTGAAAGCATTCGTAAAGAATTGGCCAATAATGTATAATCAATCACTTAATTTCTCCATAAATTTTTAATAAAAACATTCAATACTTCAATATTTTATCATGGTTTTTATTTTAGAAATAATATAGTTATTAGGAAATGTTAAATTCTTTTAATTTATTTTTTATTTTTCCTATAATGTTAGCTATGCTAATATTCATATAATTGAAGTTGACGACTTTATAAGTTTATTTGGTAAAATAGTTACTTTATAATCAAAATGAGTAATAATATATGAGCTTAATTGTACAAAAATATGGTGGAACTTCTGTAGGTACCACAGAGCTAATTCTTGAAGTTGCTAAAATAATTCAAGAATATTATTTAAATGGTAATCAACTTGTAGTTGTTCTTTCTGCCATGATGGGAGAAACAAATAGGTTACTTAATTTAGCAAAAAAAATATCGTTTATTCACCATAAAAGTGAATTAGATATATTAGCATCAACCGGTGAACAAGTAACCATAGCTTTGATTAGTATGGCACTAAAAGATCTTGGATTAAAAGTTAAAAGTTATTGTGGTTGGCAAATTCCTATTATAACTACCAATGATTTTACAAACTCTCGGATAAAAGCTATTAATACAAGTAAAATATTTGAGGACCTAAATAATAATTATATTGTAATTATTACTGGGTTTCAAGGAGTTACACAAGACGGTGAAATAACTACTTTGGGTCGTGGAGGTTCTGATACTTCCGCTGTTGCTCTAGCTGTAGCATTAAAAGCAAATGAATGCCAAATTTATACCGATGTTGATGGTGTATATAACGCTGACCCAAATAAAATAGCATCTGCTAAAAAAATTGATGTTGTGGATGGAGCCTGTATGCTTGAAGCAGCATCATTAGGCACAAAAATATTGCAAGTTAGAAGCTGTGAATTAGCTTATAGATATAAAACTAATATCAGAATACTCTCTACTTTTTCAAAACAAAATTTAGGAACTCTAGTTATGAATGAATCTAATTTAGAAAACTATCCAATTATTAGTATATCAACTGAAGAACATCAAGCCTTGGTTACAATTAAAACTCAAGAAATGATTAGCCAACTTCTTTCTGATATATATAAAAACATAAATATAGATATGCTAAGCATTAATCAGCAGGGTATTACATTTGTTACAAATAAACAATTTGTTAACGAACTAACATCTATTCTTGACAAATATAAAATCAAGGATATAACTATAGCCGAAGACCTAATAAAAATATCCTTAATTGGTAGTGGATTTAGATCAAACCAAAAGCTAAACCAAAAAATCTGGCAATTAATAAATGGTATTGATATATTCGCTACTTCTCATAACGAGATTAGTTTATCATTTATAGTCAACTACCCTAATGCAAAAAACTTAACTAATATATTTAGTTCTACATTTTGTAATAGTTAAAAAACAAAAGTTTATAGATTTTAATATATCTAAAACTTTTGTTTATCTTTTTAACCTTTAGTCAGAATGATTAATTCGAGAATTCTTTATAATATTCGAACTCATGGATTGGGATTCTGCCAAGTTTTGTCTATGTAGATTAATTCTATTTTGTATATTGTAATGAACAGTTAAATTTAATCGAGACAAAATATTATATACGGTTGACAAAGTACAATCTATATCAAAATCATCTTTAAGCAATTTTTGTATACTTCGTCCCTTTAATTTGCCTACAGATTGCCGTTGCAATGCAAGAATTTTGCTTTTAAATTCATCTTCTCGCTCAACAGGTAACTGCGTTTTACGACCTCTACCTGGTTTATCTTTTAACCCATCTAAGCCAAAATCTCTATATTGACTTATCCAACGATGAACCATTCTACTACTTCTGCCTACGAGTTCTGCAGTTTCTAAAACAGTTTTTCCCGCTTGTAGATAAGATAACGCAATGTATCTAACCTTTAGAGCTAAATTATCTTCACTTTCAGCCAGTTCTGAAAAATCAGGCTTAGTAAAATTATTAGGTAAATTTACTTTTCTCATATTAACTATACCACAAAAAATGTTATTATAAGCAAAATTTTAATTATACTACTGAATAAAAAGCAGTTATAACTGCTTAGTAAGTATAGGAAGTTGTCATTGTAACAAAAAATCGTCCACTAGTGTTAATAAAATTTAATTCTTGTTTAAAATTGTGGTTTAATTACGACTAATATCACACAAAAAATCAATACAAATGTAGGGTATTCGTTAAATATCCTAAACCATTTATGTGATTTATTATTACAATCTTTGGCAAAATCATCAATAATTTTAAAGCAATATATGTGATATATTACTAATGTACCAACTAAAAATA
>JACCDN010230031.1_pt1 | contig 15714 bp, 11 predicted proteins | sample 7441691 | NCBI WGS metagenome assembly JACCDN01 (sample SAMN15323439, study PRJNA562643) | freshwater metagenome | isolation source: river surface water | place: USA:Blue River Watershed | collected 2017-08-16
GGCTCAGGCATCGCGTAAAGGCTCTGGGGGCCGAGCAAAAAGCCATATTCATGGATCGCATGAATTGGCTCGTAATGAAAAATTAAATTCGCTCTGATCAAATTTTTTTATGACTGCTTCTGGCCGATAGAAGTCTCTCTCTGATTCACAACTGCGGTCAAGTTCTAGGGGGCGAAATGCCCTCCCAAAGCCACTTCAGACCATGCTTGATTCGCGAAATCGGGGAAAAGTCGTAAGAAATGTCGAGACGATAATAAAAATTATCGTCTAAGGCCACGACTTAAAGCGCTTTTGAAAAGACATCTAACCCCCTAGCAGAAGGAAGAAATGGGGCTACATCCTTCATTCAGAGTCAGTTTTTGGTTTATCTTGCTTACCCACCTTGAACACGTCGGCCAATTCCTTTAACTTTTCTAGGCTTGGAAGCTCTAAATCTTTATCGTCCTCATCGAAGCGACCAAAGGTTTTCTGAATAAAGGCAAGCTTTGCAAGAGATCGCATGGACTCATCTAAGTTTGGCAAGTTAGGTTCAAAAGCAGCCAATTCAAGATCAAACTGACGATATCGCAACTCCATCTTTCGATGATTCTTAGCCTTGATGCCGGCATAGACCATGAATGAAATGAATGGAATTGCAAACAATACTCTGATCAGAATAATTGAAGAAAAATTTGTGTCGCCGACATGCTCAACTAAGAATGACATCATTTCATAGTTCATGCAAAACACACCCACAATTGTTGCAAGAATCAACGTCGTCCAAAACAAGCTCATTGCAGCCTCTTGATTTGCCCGACGTTGATAGCCACCAACCGTGGCACCTAATCCAATCTTTCCAAGAACATCATTGGAAGACTCTTTGAGTCTTTGAAGATAACTAAGCGCTTCATCACTTCTTTGCTTCTTGGTCTTTCCATCGACTTCGATGATTTTTCCCAGATTGACCCCCTCGGCAAGAATAGCTTCGAGTTGAGAGTAGATCTTGTTGGACTTGGTCAGTACGCCCTCTTTGCCAACTTCTTTTCCGTATAGCTCTTCTGAAAATCTTTGTTCAAGTTGAGCTAAAGCGTTAGCAATCTGCATAGACCATCCTGCTGTGGGAATTTTTGGATCGCCATCAACAAGAGCATCAAATTGCCTTACTAAATTTTCTAATTGTTTCTTGTTTGCATCAGCAACACCAACAACATCATCATTCAAAGCAGAAAGAGTTTTGGTAAGCGTACCAATTTGCACCGAAAACTGATTCAACGTGTCACCGTAGTAGTTGCCCCCGGCTTCTCCGAAAACAACTATGAATTGATTGGCAAGAGATACAGCATTCTGAAGATTCTCAAGCGCTTGATTCAGAAAATCTAAATTCTTTTCCTGAATGAATTTATCTAATTTTTCTATCGCGATCGTCAACTGTGATGAACAGTTTGCAAACAAAACATCAGGCGTTAATGCTTCATCAGAAAATTTGATCTTCGAGCATAAATAGTTCGAACATCGTTGATGCTTAGCCACATCAACATCTACAAACTCCATCTGACTTAGCTTGGCAGCTAAAGATTCAACTTGAGTTTGCAGGGTATTTTTATGAGACATTTTTAATAATCCGTAAAAGATAAGGCGTTATCAAGCAACCGTCCACTCTTCCCCAAGTACTTGCGCCTGCTGGAGAACTAGCTCAACTGCTGTATCTTGTTGATCAGGGGGGTATTTGTACTTGCGCAAGATCCTTCTGACCATCAGGCGCAGACTTGCTCGAACGCTCTCACGCTCATTCCAATCGACTTTAAGATTCTTGCGAAGGTTGTCAGTGAGTTCTTGAGCAATCTTCTTAAGAATTTCATCCTGAAGCTCTCGAACAGCTGATTCATTGTTTGCCAATGCATCGTAGAAGCGAACCTCATCTTCAGTTAGGCCTAGAGTCTCACCTCGAGCTGACTCTTCTCGAAACTTCTTAGCCATCGCAATCAACTCTTCCATGACCTGAGCGGTTTCGATGCTTCGGTTTTGATAGCGTTGAATCACATTAGCCAGCATGTCTGAGAACTTCTTGTCCTGCACCACATTACTAGAGAAACGGCTCTTAATCTCTCCGGCAAGAAGACGCTCTAGAAGTTCAACTGCCAGGTTTCTCTCTGGCAAGTTCTTAACTTGAGCCAAGAAGTCATCGTCGAGCAATCCAATATTTGGTTTATCAAGACCAACAGACTCAAAAATGTCTACCACGTCGCCTGAAACGACGGCTGAATTGATGATTTGACGAATGGCGAGGTCTTTTTCCTCATCACTCTTTTTCTTAGTGCTGATTTCCTTCTTGGTTAGCAAAACCTTAACCGCTTGCATGAATGCAACTTCATCACGAACAGCCTTAGCCTCATCCAAGGTACAACAAAGGCTAAATGCTTTACTCAACTCAAGTGCAGCAGTCGCGAAACGCTTCTTGCCGTCACGTTCTTTATCTCCTTGGATACCAAGTACATGGTTTGCTGCGCCTGCTAAGGTTTTATGGCCACCAGTTTTAAATCCTGAGTAATCGAACCCATGAAGCATTGAGCGAAGTACATCTAGCTTCTCTGCCAGGACTGAATAGGCTTCAGCTGCATTAACTGTGACATTTCCGCGCCCCTTACTGCCCGTATAGGCTTTCATTGCAGCTTTGAGCTCGTTACCAATTCCGATGTAATCAACGACTAAGCCACCTTGCTTGTCTTTGAACACACGATTAACCCGTGCAATTGCTTGCATCAGGTTGTGCCCCTTCATGGGCTTATCGACATACAAAGTATGAACACACGGAGCATCGAACCCGGTGAGCCACATATCCCTCACGATCACTAGCTTGAGCTCATCCTTTGGATCTTTGAAGCGTTTTTCCAGACGTTTCTTGATCTGGTTGCTGTAGATATGAGGGCGCAATAACGCTTTGTCACTGGCAGAACCAGTCATGATGATCTTGATTGCACCATGCTCTGGATCTTCGTTATGCCAATCAGGACGAAGTTTGATGATCTCGTTGTAAAGATGAACGCAAATCTCTCTACTCATCGCCACAACCATCGCTTTACCGTTTTGGGCCTTATTTCGTTCTTCAAAGTGGGCTACGAGATCAGCAGCAACACTCACGATTCGAGGCTCAGCACCAACGACCTTTTCTAAGGCAGCCCAACGACTCTTGATTTTTGACTGCTCAGTATCTTCTTCATCTTCAGCCAGCTCATCAACCTCATCATCGAGGTGAGGCAACTCAGCTTGGTTAAGACTCAATTTCGCGAGTCGTGACTCGTAGTAGATCGCAACAGTTGCGCCATCTTCTTTGGCCTGTTGCATGTCGTATACGTGGATGTAATCACCAAAGACAGCACGTGTATCTCGATCTTCACCACTTACTGGAGTACCTGTGAACGCTACAAATGTCGCATTAGGTAAAGCATCCCGTAAATGCTGTGCATATCCAGCTTGGTATGTCTGCTCCCCGGGCTTACCTTTTAGTTTGGCCTCAAATCCGTATTGAGTTCGATGCGCTTCATCGGCCATCACAACAATGTTGTGGCGATCTGACAAGACAGGAAAGGTATCTTCATCTCCACCTGGCATGAACTTTTGGATAGTCGCGAAAACAATGCCACCAGCTGGACGATTAGCTAGCTTGGTTCTCAAGTCCTGGCGAGTTGAAACTTGAACAGGCTGTTCACGAAGCAAGTCTTGAGACATGCTGAACACTCCGAACAGCTGACCATCTAGATCATTGCGATCAGTAATCACAACAATCGTTGGGTTCTCCATAACCGTTTCTTGCATCACTCGAGCAGCAAAACACGTCATGGTGATGCTCTTGCCACTCCCTTGGGTATGCCAAACCACCCCACCCTTACCTCGAATGTTCGCATCGCTATTGGTGCGAGACGAGGAAATCACCTGACCAATTGCAGCTCGTACTGCGTGGAACTGGTGATATCCAGCAATTTTCTTAATTAAGTGGCCATCGTCTTCAAACAAGACGAAGTAACGCAAATAGTCCAAAAGATAGATGGGATCGAGAACACCACGTACTAGCGTCTCGAGTTCATTAAATTGACCTAAGGGATCAAGAGTCTCACCATCAATGGTTCTCCATTGCATGAAACGCTCAGCGTTACTGGACAAAGAGCCCATCAAAGCTTCAGTTCCGTCTGCTATTACCAGCACTTCGTTGTACTGGAACACGTCTGGAATTTGTTCTTTGTAGGTTTGAATCTGATCAAAAGCTTTCCAAATGTCAGCATTCAGATCAGCTGGATTTTTCAATTCGAGCAACACCAAGGGCAGCCCATTGACAAAAAGAATGATGTCAGGACGTCGAGTATGTTTGGGACCCTTAATGCTGAATTGGTTAACAGCTAGCCATTCATTGGCATCTTTATTAGCCCAGTCGATCAGTCGAACGAAGTCACCACGTGTTTCACCGTCCTTTTGATATTCAACTGGAACACCAGCCACCAACATTTTGTGAAAGTGTCTGTTACTAGCAAGAAGCGCGGGGACTCCGAGATCGACAATCTGTTTTATCGCATCCTCACAGGCTGACGCAGGCACAGTGGGATTGAGAGAGCTGATTGCTTTCTTGAGACGGGCAAGAAGGATAACTTGTCGGTAATCGGTGCGTTCTGGCGAAACACCATCGACAGATATGTCAGGTCCGTAGACATGGGTATACCCAACATCCTGAAGCCAGGTGATCGTTTCTTGTTCTAGTTGGTCTTCAGTCATGATGGTGTTTTAGCTTACGCCCATAGTCCTTTGTACGCAGGCAGCATCATCGTGTCAGCGGCAAGCTTTACCTCTTTGCCTGGTCTCTGGGTAACCAGAAAAACGGCTCGTTTACCTTGCCTACTAGTCAGGTAATTGAAGACTGGCGTTACAAATCCTTGATATCCAAAATCTTGAATAGATTTTTCGACTCCGTCTTTTCCGAGATAAGTCAGATTTATCTTTTCACCAGACCTCTCTACTCTGATAACGGTAGCCTCCAGACCTACATTTCGATAGTCTGAACCAGTTTTAGATAACCAAACAGCGGTTACTGCTCGCGCTGGAACCAAATCTGAACTATCCTTTGCTTGACCATCTACAACTTGTTGTTTTTCGCTTGCCTGTATTTGAGCCAAAGCTTCAGCAAGTAATGTTCTAGCTTCATATTCAGCCTGTTCAGCCTTGTTTGCGCGAACTTCTAAGTTTTCAACAGCAGTAATTGCTTCCATAGCAACAGTTCTTGCATGTTCAGCTTCACGCTTGGCAGCTTGCGTCTCTTCTCGTGCAAGCTTAATCTCGTTCAAGGCCTTTTCTGTATCAATACGAGCTCGCTCCTCAGAAGCTCTGGCCTTAGCAACTTCATCCTGCGCTAGGGTCTTCGAGAGATAGCTAATTAAAGATGCAGAGGTGTTAATGTCTCCATTTATGTAATGAGGATGCATACGAAGAAGCATCGATGAATTGAGAATTCCATCCTCGCGAAGGTTACGTAGCGTGTTGGACAGGAAGTATTCATCGTCTTGATTTGAGTTCCTCCAAGCAGTTACAAGTGCCCAATAATTTCCACGCTGTCGATATCCAATCACGAAGTGACCGAAAAGTCCCTCCTCATTTGGCTTGGATGGATTACGAATGTTTCCTTCGTAGTGATGCCGATCACTAAACCGATCATCAACACCTAAGTCAATGCAGTTGTATAGCTCTATTTCAGTGTCAACTGAAAAGTGAAGCCCAAACCTGAGGGGTAATGAGTCAAGATTGGCGTGCTCTCGAGCTGGGACAAGAATACGAAGATCTTCACTCATAGCGTTTTCTCAACTTCGGGAAGTTTGATTTTTCCAGATATCAGTCTAGGAAGTAAGGAGTCTCGCAAGGAAGCCAATGAACTTGCCTGTAGAGAGTTACTGATCATTCGCTGAATTAGTGGCTCAAGTACTTCATTTGCTGCATGCAAAATTTTTTCGTCTGGAACTATCACCTTTGCCGCAGTCAGATGCGCTCGTTGAATATGCCCCATAGTTGTAGCCTTACTGGCTGCAATTTGCCTGAAGTTTTCTAGATGATGGCGCGTCCATAAGTAATAGAACCACTTAGGAAATTTTTCTGAAGTGACTTTGAACAAATGCTGATTGAGGGCACCAACTCCACCACACCATATTTCTACTTCAAGACTTCCAGACCATGAGAAAAGCACGTCACCGTTTTGAACAACATAATTAGATTTAATTGCCCCTGATGCCAAATCAGATCCGACAGTATCACCCTTACGTAGCTGTGCTATTTTGATGACTGGCAAATCATCTATACCTGTAGCAGGGAATTTTTGAAGGGCTAATCCGTTGAGAAAATTTGCAATTTCATCAAGTGATTTAACTTGGAACCCTTTTGGAATAGGACCTAATTCAGACTCTTCGATGCAGTCTGGAAACAGCAATGATGTTGTTTCGTCCATACCTTCAGGAACGCGACCTTGCATCTTGGCGTGGACGGGATCGAAGTCCACGAACCAGGACTTGAACAGGGCTTGGGCGATGGTTTCGAGAGTGGTGTTTGTTTCGCGAAGAAGGGTGATGCGGTCGTCGAGTTTGCTTAGTGTTTGGGCGATTTGCTTTTGAATTTCTACTGGGGGCAATTGCAATCGAATACCGCGCAATGATTTTAAGGGAGTGGCAATACCAGGCGTCCCAACCTGAGATGCGTTCATCATTAATGCAGCTCGACCCACAGCACTTTTAAAAAAATACATCAAATACAAAGGATCTACTTTTTTTCGATCAGGGGACAGTTTCATCAGACTCGTGGAAAGCATGTATCTTCGACCATCATCTGGCGTAATCCCAACCTCACCAATGTTTCCTCTATGAGGAAATACAAGATCACCTGGGGTTAAACAGCAACTGACTAAAGAATCTGCTGTTTCAACAGAAACGTGAACATATTCACCTTCTGGCTCTCTGCCCCCACTCAAGTTATTTCCACGAATAACGCGGACACCTGAAGACACGTATAAATCTGCCTTCATGCGAGAACCAAACGGGCCAACGGCCATTGAACCTTTCCAGTCTCCAGCGATGTCTTCAATCGAGACCAGCGGCCACTCAGAACTCATACCCAAACCCCTTCAGCTTCTGGCGAATCAGCGCGTCCAGCTCTGCACCTTTGGCCATTTGCTCGCCCAGTTTGGCGGTGAGCGTTTGCATCTTGTCGGCAAAGGCTTCGTCATCATCGTCTACCTCTTCTGTCCCTACATAGCGGCCGGGGGTCAGTACATAGTCGTGTTGAGAAATCTCGGCCAGCGACACGCTGCGGCAAAATCCTGGGATATCTTCATAACCTTCAACCTCACCTCGCCAAGAGGCAACAGTGTGGCTGATTTGATCAATAACCTCATCCGTCAATTCGCTTTGAATACGGCTGATCATGGTTGCTAGCTTACTAGCATCAATGAAAAGAACTTCTTGCTTACGCTTCTTCTGCTTTGATAAGAACCACAAGCATGCTGGAATAGTGGTGTTGAAAAATAACTGCTTTGGCAAAGCAACCATCACTTCAACCACATCAGCGTCAACCATTGCAGCTCGTATCTGCCCTTCGCTGTTCTGACTTGAACTCATACTTCCATTTGCCAAAACGATACCGGCACGACCAGTAGGTTTCAAATGATGAAGAATGTGCTGCAACCAAGCGTAGTTGGCATTTCCTTGTGGCGGAGTTCCGTATTCCCAACGGACATCACCTTCAAGACTAGCGTGCCACCAATCACTTACGTTGAACGGAGGGTTTGCTAAAACATAGTCCGCACGAAGGTCGGGATGTTGATCATTACGGAATGTGTCGTCAGGCTGCTTACCCAAGTTGTAGTCCATACCTCGGATAACGAGGTTCATGGCAGCCAGTCGCCAAGTTGTTGGGTTGGCTTCTTGCCCATAAATGGACACGTCACCAATCTTTCCACCGTGGTCTTCGATAAAGCGCTCAGATTGAACAAACATCCCACTCGAACCGCAGCAAGGGTCATAGATCTGCCCCTTACTTGGCGACAGAACGGCGACAAGAGTCTTCACGATACTGGCAGGCGTATAGAACTGCCCTCCTCTTTTGCCTTCAGCACTTGCAAACATTCCGAGGAAATATTCGTAAACCTGTCCAAGGATGTCTCGCGCTTTGGAGGGATCGTCACCAAAACCAATAGTGGAGATCAGATTGACAAGCTCGCCCAACTTTCCATCCGGCAATTGGGCACGGGCGAATCGTTTATCCAAAATGCCTTTTAGCTTTGGGTTGTCTTGCTCGATAAGTGTCAATGCATCATCGATCTTTTTGCCAATATCAGGCTGAGGAGCCGCTGCACGAAGTTGTTCCCAGCGAGCTCCACTTGGAACCCAAAAAACGTTAGCCGATGTGTAGTAGTCACGGTCTTCCAATTCAGCTTCGAGTTCCGACTCAGATGGAGCTTGACCATAAAACAATTCATCAGCGGGGTCTTGAAGTCGCTTAGATAACTCAGACTGGCGAGCGACGAAAGCATCAGAGATGTATTTGACAAAAATCAGCCCAAGTACCAAGTGCTTGTAATCTGCCGCGTCCATGTTGGCGCGCAATTTGTCGGCTGATGCCCAGAGGGTCTTTTTGATGTCGTCGATCATATTTGTAATTGTATCTATTGAAACCTTTTTTCTAACTAACAGAATGACGCCAATTCTGTGTTTTAAGAATGAGAATTAATGGAATAAGAGCTACAAGATTGCTAAAACTTGCTTCGGCTTTTTGGAATAACAAAAGCAGATAGGCAGTTTCAACCAAGAACAGCCTCAGCTTGATTTTTAAGTATGCGACCAGCAGAGCTGGCCTCCCCCCTAGCAGGAGGAAGAAATGGGGCGAAATCCTTCCATGGATGAGCAAGGTATTGGCTACTTACCCACACGAAAACCAATCATTACTGGCAAAGCCTCAGGCAGAACTCCTGGCCAAGGTGCGTCTTTATGAACACCTTTCCAAAGCTTTGCTCCAGCATTTAATAGCCGACACATTTGACGCCTAACACCACCAAACATGGGATAGATCCTCACAAACTGTTCAGTTAAGAGCTTCACATTGCGGGGAGAAGTCTTAATTTCAGCAGTTAAATGCTTGGTCAATTGACCGTATTCAGCATTCTGAATTCGCCAAGTCCAAGCGTAGTCACCTCTTGGACGAGGCTCCTGAACCATTACAAAACGAGCGATTTCAGGTGGTGTCTTTCTCCACTTTTCGCGAGAAAAAGGACCTAGTTTCATAGTGTCGGCATGCTCTGTAGCCAACAAAATAATCTGAACTTTGTTTGCCTTACCTAACACTGGGACAGAGCAAGCCCAAGCATTTGCTAGCCCTTTTTCCTTCCTATCCTGCTTCTTGTAAGCAGGCAAATTGGTACCGAATTGCTCGATAAATTTATCAGTCAATGACCCCAATTTATCGGTGTCAATTTCAAACGTAACCCACCTTGTGTACCCACGGGTGTACTGGAGCAGTACAGCCTGGAGACCACTGGTGAAGTTGTCGTATTTTTTCATAAAAGCATTATATCTACAACGTAATAGCTTGTCAAGATATAACGCGATATGAAGGTGGTATGAAAGTATTTTTCTTTTTGCGATTCAGTTACATATCCAAGACGGTAGTGAGGATAGAACGAATGGCAATTGCTCCCTGCATGTTGGTTCTGCTCTATGGCTTTTACATTTGAAAAGTCATAGAGCAGCGCCAACTGCATAGATCGTTTTTTTCTTACTCGTCGCGAAATGCGACTTGGGCCGCCAAGCCCAACGCCTACAGCCCGCCAACTGTAGGAGTCTCTGCGTTTGCGCCCGGTGCAGCGAAAGTTGCACGCCGGGTGCAAGGACGAGGGGTGTGGGTAACAACAGCTTTTCTAAGCTGCCTAAACCACGCCTTTCAGTCCATACCTTCAGGCCCATTGGGTCTAGTGGGTGTGCGATCAGGACACGGCGACCAAGTGGAAATACTTGGAAGCCTGTAATTACCGAAAGCGGGAGTTGGTCGAAAGATCAACGATAGAACCGCCCGAGGGGACGCAAGAAAGTTGTGTAACTCGTGCAATCTGGGATGGCAGTCTAGGCAGGAGAAAAACCTGCATCGGGTACATGACCAAAGTGGTCAGAGTATTCGGGTGAGCGCAATGTAAAGGGGGTCGCGCCCCATGAAGCATTGAGCAGCCACGACTGATAGCTTAAACCGGCACAGCGCCTAAAACATGTGTAAACATGTCACGGTGCGGTTGATTGATGTTTGCAAAAAACTCTTGAAAGAGAGCTGGCTCTAGGACTGAGAAGTCTGCGAATCCGCGAATAACGTAATGTTCACAGTAATCCGACCTCTTTACTACCTTCGGGCGGATGAAATCTTGGAGATGCGCCAAGAAATTAGAGTGGTCATAAACGTGCGGAAGTCTATGCAAATGAGTAGGTAATTAATAACTGAGGAAATCTCGAAATCTACGGTAGGTTGGAAACTATCGTCAGCTAAGTAACGACTAGCGGTGAGGATTTAGGGGTGAGAGCGTGGTCCGTGTAGACGATAAATTTCAAGGTCGAAAGCTTTGAAAGAGTGTGAAAAACACAAGATTAGAGTGGCATCTAATCTGTCGACAGGCCGAGCGTCAGAGAGAAAGTAAGAAGTGACCTTTGGTTAGGTCAAGCGCGTGGAGTGAATTAGGGGGGATTGGCGTCCCCCCGCGCACTTCGAGCACAGTCTTGGCGGACTGTGTAATAGGCCTCAATTTTTATTGAAATCGCCTTTTGGTGAGCTCCGGTATTCGGAAGCATGAATGTGCTTTTGCGGATCTCTCTAAACCCAAACACCCTCTTCGGAGGGTGTTTTTTCATTGAGTTGCCAAGTCTTAAATTGAAAAAGAAACAGCCCCATAGGGGCTGCTCTTACTAAATAACCAGTCTTAACTGACTAAATCGCCCTCCAAAGCCACTAGATTTGAAGTGGATGACTTGGGCTTAGGTCCACGTTTTTTACCGCTTCCTAATCGTTTTGACTCGGTCACAGCGTTCTCAAGGCAAGCTTTGATTGTTTCAATTGGAAGCTTTACGGCTCCAGTTTCGATTAAGTGAATAGAAACCAGCTTAATCGTTACTTGCTGCTTTTCAAACTCAAGCTTCACAGCATCAAGTGCTTCTAGTTCAGCTTTTTTTCGAGCTTCGTTAATGAAGCTTGTGACATCTACTTTTGTAGTTTGCTCAGACATAGTGTTCCTTTGGAATGTGTAAATCAATGATTACCTGCATATTCAGGCATGCCTTCGTGCTTCTGGAATTACAGAATCTAAGACAAGCCCATTCCACACAAGGCTATCTACATTCAACAAAGTGCGACTAGATTAAAAATGTATTGCGGAACTCTTTGTTGAAGCAATTATAAATTTAGCAGCTTGAAATGTCAATCCAAAAATCTAAGCGTGAGATATTAGCTGAATGAATCTTTCCACATTAAAGATTGAATGAGTACAGACTCAAGCAGCCTATCCACTTTTGCTATTAAATTCCATCTCTACTACCTATACATAAGAGCGTCAGAAACCCTTAAATAAGGGGAGGAAAAACGCATTACTTTTTTCAAGAATTTGCATTTAACTGGAAATTTCCAATAGCCTAAATTTCCGAATTGCCCCCCTCCGATGTCTCAAGTGGCACGCCACAATCCCTAACCCACTTGGAGATCGTTCCCTTTGTTCGATTCAATTCGATAGCGATGCTACAAACAGACCGACCTTGCTGCCTCAGCTTAATAGCAAGATCTTTGACAGGCTCTACTTCTGATTTCTTGATTTGATTTGTTCTTTTTGCAGATTCGCTTTGCCTATGCTTCGTCTCTCGCACGTATTGGCACAGACTCAATCTCGACATAACAGAGAACCCCATAACGCCAGTATTGACATCTGTTGCTCCTCTCTGGTCATCACTTTTTTTGCGCTTAAAAGCCTCTTCACCAAACAACTCTACTAGATTTTTTTTGAAGTTGCTTTCTGTATATTGGTATAAATTCCTTTGAAGAATTCGGGTAGCGAACAAGTCATAATTTTCATGACTTCTTCTCTCGCAGTAAGTTTTGATGTGCTTTCTTGACCATTCGAACACGGCAGTCTTTGTTTTCTCAGGATTGCTGCGACATATCCATGCGATAGCGTTGACTGCCAAAAAGAAGATTTTGTATCGCTTGTTGCCATCAGGCACCCCAGTTTCAGCCCAACCTTTGGATTCAATTCCCCATTCAATCAGGGCAAGTCTTCTTTGCCAAATTTCTTTGGTATTGTCATTTTGGTTTTGAGAAGAAGTAGCTTTGTAAACACCAACAAGAAGACCAGATTCTTTTGCTTCTTCTCTATTTCTGGCATTTTCCTTATCCCACTTTTTGTACAAAGCGACTTTTTCTTTAAAGTTATTTACTTCCTCGCGAGTAAACGGCAAGACCGATTTACACCAGCAGTTGAAGTCGTATGTAGCAAATGAACCATTTGACATGTTCTTCCAAGCGATACGCACAATACCTCCCGCTTGATTCTTCGTACCCACAAGTCGCAACAACTGTGTTGGCATCATTGCAGCAATGTCTGCTTCAAATTCACTCAAATATTCACATATCAACCACCGCAATGCGGCAGCCAGAATTTCATATGCAAAGTGTGAAATTTGATTAGTAAATATCCATTTGACCTGCAATCCCCTTCCAGAACTAACAATGTAAGAAGGTAATGGAATCCGATGAAAATCTAGCGCTTTCAGTACAAGAGTGATGACTTCATTCTCGTCAAGATGGCTGAGTTTAGGGTTCTTGTAGTAATCAAGGTCAACGAATCCCGAACCAAAGGAACTGAGATATTTAGAAACCCTACGCCTTTTTTTATACGTGTGCTGACTGATCCAACAATCACGGTTCATTCCGTTTTTTAACTCTTGCTCTAAGGTGTTAACAATCGCCTCCTCTAAAAAGTTATTTGAGTAAACTTTTTCGACAAAGTTAATCGGTTCATCAGGGTCATTGGGTGACCAGTTTGCAAACCTGTACCTCTTACATATCGAAAAATATCCAAACTCTTGGCTTGAGTGCGTAGAACTCGCATCAAGAATTGCTTCATCAATCAGAACGTGTTTTGATTTATCTATTAGGTGCATATCTTCCTCCCACACATTGGGTATTGACATCAGCTCATGAATAGAACAAAATCAAGGCTACGACCCCTCGGTTTGTCAGTTCAGAGTTAATGGTTTTGAACAACAATCCAGTAACAAAGCCCGCTAACGCGGGCTTTTTACATTTACAGGAGCTACCTCATATCAGTACCTCCTTTAATGTTTGCGTATGCAAACCTATAAATTGCCAGCGCAAATACAAGTAATCCAATTTGAAGTGTTAAGACGATTTCAGTTGGTGTCATCACGACCTTTCCTCCTAATTGGTAAGACGTTTTTCGTTGTGTCGAGGTTGTACTTCTGATGAATCATTCGGTCAGTTTTGTGACCTGTGCTATCCATCACTTGCTTCACGGACTCACCTGCACGCAGACGGTCTGTCACTGATGCTGGACGCATATCGGTCAGAGAGAAATCAACCCAAGGGATCTTTTTCTCCAACGCAATGACCTTCACTTTTTCCTTCAAACGCTTCCAGTTAGAACCCCAGCCTGATCTCGAATACGCGTCCCCCTTCGATGTGCAAAACACGTAATTAGACTCTGGAAGAATTTCAAAAAGTCGACGTCGAATTCGTGCAATCTCTCCCTGCACAACGTATTGCTTGTCCATCTTTTTTGATTTGTTGCCAATCTTTCCAACAGGAACGATCAAGACATCCTCACGGAAATTGGCTCTTTTCAGATAGCGAATCTCATCAGCTCGGCTTGTTGTTGCGTACGCAAGCTCTAGGGCTAAGGTAAGAACCTCAAGGGACCCACCTTGGTTCCTGCCTTCCTCGACGAACAACTCCAAAAGGTCAGGATGTATGACCTTGTTTTTGGGCTTGCTCTTGTTTTGAGCAATGCCAATGCATGGATTGGTTTCAACTAGACCGACGCGCATCATGAAGTTGAAAACCCCAGATAAAAGAGCAAGCTCTTTGTTAGCTTTCGAACCGCCCCCCTCCTGCTCTCGTGCATGCATGTACATGCTGACTGCTTTAGCAGTGACGTTCTCGGGTGCGGTTGTTCCAAATAAGTCCAACAACTTCTTTTTTTCTTGCTCGTTACCTTTAAGCGTGATGTCTTGCTTTCGGCTTGGATGATCCGACGCCAAGCTGTATTGCCAGCTGAAGTATTGGTCGAATCCATCCTTGAGAGTGAAGCCTGTCACAACCTCCCCTTGTGACTTGACCACTTTCACGATCGCCATTTTTCGGAGACGTTCAATTTCAACTACATCTTTCACATCACAACTAAGGCAAAAACCTGGGATGGTTGATGTGTCCTTGTTTGCGTTGTACCGAATGCTGTATCGAAAGCGTCCGAAACGCTCGTAGACGCGGTAAGGAAGTCCTTCATTCTTCTTGCGGGGGCGCATCAATGTGTCCCTCCGTGAAGTGATTTGCGTTTAGCGATTTCTCCCATTTCATAGATGTCCCTACGTCTCACTCTTGGCTTGCCGCCAATAACGATGTGTGGAATCCTGTCCTTTTCAAGCCTTCGCTGAATTGCTCTGTAGCTGTGGGGGTCTAAGTCGTACCAACCAGCTACCTCCTCCAACGGATAAAACTCACTTAACTTTTCAAAACCGGTTTTTTCGTTAACTTCTACTTTATTAACATTTTGGTCAGATAAAAGCCTTCGCAAGCCCTCAAAATGGTCTTTCTTTACTTGAATTGGAGGAATTTTAACTTCTGTCATGTTAACATTCTACCATGTCTGACCAAAATATGCAACCCCCTTCGCCTCGCACAGGGATTGATGCACCTCTACTCGATGCACTCATCTCGGCTTTCCAGTTAAAGAACGATGCGCAACTAGCTCAACTTTTGGGTGTTTCGAGAACAAGCCTTCACGCTATCCGGCACAAGGGCGTTCGGGTCGGAAAGAAAAATCGGATCAAGGTTTTAGACAAAATCTGCTTCATTGGGATTTCCAATTGGTCTGAGCGCTTCAAGAATAGCTACCTGCTTGATCGAATGCGAACAATTAGCGGGTCAGCTTCTGACGCAGCATCGGAATCAGTTGAATTTGTAAATCGGATGAAGCAAATTTTTGACTGCCCTACCGATCATGAACTCTCAGAGGTCCTAGGAATACGTCCCAGCACACTTTCCATGTACCGAGTTGGTCGAACCTCACTTGGAGAAATGCCACTGTTGAGAGTCTTATCCAAGGTGGATAACTTGGACTACATGCCGATCAAACTGGCACTGACAGATTCGAGCTTCATGATCTCGCTGCTTGAACCCTTAATTTCCTCCTCTGCTGAGGTAAAAAAAGCTTAGGGATTCAGGGGGAGTATTTAAAAATTTTAAATATACAGTACTGTAAATAAAAACGGGTTCCCGAAGGAACCCGCATGAATATTGGGGTGGCTGATGGGGCTCGAACCCACGACAACAGGAATCACAATCCTGGACTCTACCAACTGAGCTACAGCCACCGCAGAATTGAAATTATAGCCGAGGTGTTTTGATCTCGGCTTTGTACTTTTCTTTTAACAAACGGTAGTAGGCCAAGCCCTCGGCCGA
>JACCDN010298109.1_pt1 | contig 15699 bp, 9 predicted proteins | sample 7441691 | NCBI WGS metagenome assembly JACCDN01 (sample SAMN15323439, study PRJNA562643) | freshwater metagenome | isolation source: river surface water | place: USA:Blue River Watershed | collected 2017-08-16
ACTTCGCGCACGAGATCCGGTGAAAACGGCTCGATCATGCCTTCTTGCTCGGCCATGCGACGGATCCACTTATCAGACTTGATGCTCATACCTGCTCCAACACTCTCCCCGGCGGGGATTCAGTTCATAAAGGTTCACAAATTTGGCAGAAATTGTACCCCGATCACGGGTAAATCAAGGGCAAATCCGGTTATTCAATGACGATTTTAGGGAATTTATGGCTCGTATCCTTGGCTCTGGCCGCCACGCTCCCTGCAACTTTAAGCGCAATGTCCAGATACAGCTGGCTAATGGCACAATCCGGATCGGCTGCAACAATCGGCTGCCCTGCATCCAGACCCACCCGGATCCGCAAATCCAGAGGCAGTTTGCCTAGCAACGGCACCTGATAATCCGATCCCAGCGCGGCCCCGCCGCCTTCACCGAATATCGGCTCCGCATGGCCGCAATTGCTGCAAATATGCACGGACATATTTTCAACAATACCCAGAATCGGCACCCCGACCTTCTCGAACATCCGGATGCCCTTGCGTGCGTCGAGCAGTGCAATATCCTGTGGCGTGGTCACAATCACCGAACCCGTAACCGGCACCTTTTGCGCCAGCGTCAGCTGGATATCCCCTGTGCCGGGCGGCATATCAACAATCAGATAATCCAACTCGCCCCACAGCGTATCGCGTAGTAGCTGCTCAAGTGCCGAAGTGACCATCGGGCCACGCCACACCATCGGCGACTCGGCATCCACCAGAAATCCGATCGACATCAGGGCAATACCATGGGCACGCAAGGCTTCTATGTGCTTACCATCCGGCGAATGTGGCTGTTGCCCACCAATCCCTAGCATCTGAGGAATGGAGGGGCCATAGATATCCGCATCCAGCAAACCCACTCGGGCACCGTGCTTGGACAAAGCCAGCGCCAGATTCACCGCCGTGCTACTTTTGCCGACGCCCCCTTTGCCCGAAGCCACGGCGATGAGATTCTTCACGCCTTTAAGTAATGGCAAATTGCGTTGCACCACATGCGATTCAATCTGGCTACGCACCGCCACCTTGACGACCACACTGCCCAGCGTTGCCAACGCTGTTTTGATCTGTGCCTCGATCGACGACGCAGCAAGCGCCGATGGGTAACCCACAGTAACGCGCACCGTCAGCACACCTTCACTCAGCGCTAAAGCGCCAGCGACCTGATTGGCAGACCAATAGGGGTTTTCCGTTGCCGGATCAATCAAACCGGCAAGGATTTCGCCGGCCTGCGCTAGCAATACCTGCTGATCAGAAGCACTCATAAAAACTCCGTTATTTATAGGGGCACACTCGGTTTTCGCCTGCTTGGGATGAAAACGCTTGTTTGCATCGATTTTACGCCTTATCAAGCGGTAAATTCCCTAAAAACACCTGCCAAAGCACGCCGATCGGCTAAAATTGCGGCCATGAAACGTACGCTCCTCGTCACTTCCGCTCTGCCCTACGCCAACGGCGCCATCCACCTCGGTCATCTGGTTGAATATATCCAGACTGATATGTGGGTTCGCTTCCAGAAACTCATCGGTAACAACGCGACCTATGTCTGCGCCGACGATACGCACGGCACCCCCATCATGCTGCGCGCCGAAAAGGAAGGCATCACGCCCGAGGCGCTCATCGCCCGAGTGCATCAGGAGCATTTACGTGACTTCACCGGTTTCAACATCGCCTTCGATCTGTATCACTCGACGCACAGCGATGAAAACCGCGAGTGCGCCGAAACCATCTACCGCAATCTGCGTGACGCCGGCCTCATCGAGGTGCGTGAAATCGAACAGTATTACGACGAAGAAAAGGGCATGTTCCTGCCCGACCGCTTCATCAAAGGCGAGTGCCCGAAATGCGGTGCCGCTGACCAATATGGTGACAACTGCGAATCCTGCGGCGCCGCCTATACGCCGTCTGAGCTGAAGACCCCGCGTTCTGCCGTCTCGGGCAGCGTCCCGGTACTGCGGCCTTCGCAGCATTATTTCTTCAAGCTATCCGATCCCCGTTGCCAGCAGTTCCTGCGTGATTTCACGCGCAGCGCTCCGAATGACATACCTGTACTGCAACATGAAGCTGCCAACAAGATGCAGGAATGGCTCGGCGCCGCTGGCGAGAACAAGCTCAGCGACTGGGATATCTCGCGTGATGCACCCTACTTCGGCTTCGCCATCCCCGATGCGCCGGGCAAGTATTTCTATGTCTGGCTCGATGCACCGATTGGTTACATGGGCGCCTTCAAGGCCCTTGCCAAAAAAGAAGGCCTGGACTTCGACGCCTACTGGAAACCGGATGCCAAAACCGAGCTGATTCACTTTATCGGCAAAGACATCCTGTATTTCCACGCCCTGTTCTGGCCAGCCATGCTGCATGAAGGCGGCTTCCGTGTGCCGACTCGCATCTGTGCCCACGGCTTCCTCACCGTGGATGGCGCCAAGATGTCGAAATCGCGCGGCACCTTCATTACAGCGGAAAGCTATCTAGAACAGAAGCTCAACCCGGAATGGCTACGCTACTACTTCGCCAGCAAGCTCAATGGCACCATGGAAGACATCGACCTCAGTCTCGATGACTTCATCGCCAAGGTAAACAGTGATCTGGTCGGCAAGTACGTCAACATTGCCAGCCGCTGTGCCGGTTTTATCAAGAAACAATTCGAAGGCGCTCTCGGCGAAACCGATCGAACCGTGTTTGATCGCATCATCACCGATGAAGCCTTGGCCGAAGTTGCCGCCGCCATGGAGGCACGCGACAGCGCCCGCGCCATGCGTCAGATCATGCATCTGGCCGATGAAGCCAACCTGTACGTCAACGATAAACAGCCCTGGCTACTGGCCAAGGACCCGGCGCAGCGTGAGCAACTCCACATCGTGGCGACCACTGCGCTCAACTTGTTCCGTAGTCTCTCTGTCTTGCTCAAGCCGGTGCTGCCTGCCGTTGCTAGCCAGATCGAAGCCTTCTACAACGGTGCGCCGCTAACCTGGGCGGATGCCCGCCAGCCATTGCAGGCTGGTCACCGCATCAACGATTACACGCACCTCATGAACCGGATCGAAGGCCCGATGGTCGATGCACTGATTGCAGCCAATGCACAATCGCTGCAGGCCACGGATGCGGCGCCCGCCAGCAAGACCGATAAGAAGACCGAGAAAAACATGGACAAGAAACCCGACGCCGCGCCCTCAACCGATAACGCACACATCAGCATCGACGACTTTACCAAGGTGGATCTGCGCATCGCCAAGATCGTCAATGCCGAACACGTGGAAGGCGCCGACAAACTCATCCGTCTGCAGCTGGACATTGGCGAGCGCGAGCCTGGAGAAAACGGTCAGCCGAAGTATCGCCAGGTCTTTGCCGGCATTAAATCGGCCTACGATCCTGCCCAACTGGTCGGTCGCCTAACCGTGATGGTCGCCAACCTGGCGCCGCGCAAAATGAAGTTCGGGATGTCTGAGGGCATGGTTCTGGCCGCCTCTGATACGGACGGCAACCAGCCAGGTCTTTACATTCTGAGCCCGGATTCTGGCGCACAGGCTGGCATGCGCGTTAAATAACCGGTTACACTATAGGGAATTTCAGCACCCTCACAAACACAAAAAGACCGGGTGCGCATCAATACGCACCGGGGAGGGTGTATGAACGAGGCAGAGATCACGGGATCTAATCAGCCAGCAGCGGCTATGGGCAAATCAACTGGCAAGTATCCGCTGGCTCGCTTTCACCCGAAGTTACTCGACTGCCTTAAAGATTACACACCGGAACAGCTGGCCAAAGACGCCGCCGCCGGCGTTACTGTGGGTGTGCTCGCCCTGCCCCTGGCGATTGCATTTGCCATTGCTTCCGGTTGCTCACCGACCGCCGGTATCTGGACGGCCATTGTTGCCGGCTTCATCATCTCGCTACTGGGTGGCTCCCGCGTCCAGATCGGCGGCCCGACCGGCGCATTTCTTCCCATCGTTTTCGGCATCGTCAGCATTTACGGCTTTCAGAACCTGATGGTTGCCACCATGATCGCGGGCATTCTGCTCTTTGTCATGGGCCTCACCAAAATGGGCGTGCTGATTCGTTTTATTCCCATCAGCGTGGTCATCGGATTTACCAATGGCATTGCCGTGGTCATCTTCATGAGCCAGATCAAAGACTTTTTCGGGCTCAACATCCCGAACATGCCTGCTGAGTTCTTCGAGCGCATGGAAACACTCTGGGTGCATGCGGGGACGATGCAAACACCCACCGTCATCATGTCTGCACTGTCCCTCACTGCACTCGTTCTCTGGAATAAGCAGGCAGCAAAATGGATTCCCGCATTAGGCAAAATTCCCGGCCCGCTCGCACTCTTGCTCGTGGCAACAGGCTTACAGGCTGCCTTTTCTTTTCCGGTTGAAACAATCGGCTCTAAATTTGGCGGCATTCCGCAGGATATCCCCGCGCTGGCCTTGCCTACATTTTCATTATCGACACTGAACCAACTCATTCAACCGGCGATTGCCATCGCGCTGCTCGGCGCTATTGAATCGCTACTCTCTGCCCGTGTCGCTGATGCGGCCATTGATGACCGCCACGACCCCAATCAGGAACTCATGGCACAAGGTCTGGCCAACATGGTTGCACCGTTGTTCGGCGGTTTCGCTGCAACCGGCGCCATCGCTCGCACCTCGACTAACGTCCGTGCTGGTGGCCGATCCCCGTTTTCGGGTATTTTTCACTCCCTCACGTTATTGCTCGTCGTTGTGATTGCTGCGCCTGCAGCCATCTACGTACCGCTACCCGCGCTGTCTGCAATTCTCATGCTGGTTGCCTGGAACATGGGCGAGTGGCACGAGTTTGCCACGCTCAAGCGTTACCCGGTGCCTTATCGCATCATCCTGGCCTCCACCTTTATCGTCACTGTTGTATTTGATCTCACCCTGGCCGTCGAACTAGGGATGATTCTGGCCTGCTTGTTTTATCTCTATCGCATGTCTGATCTCACTCAGATTGAGCGTATTCCTCTTGAAGCTTATTACGGTTCGGGTGCATTAAACGACGAGGAAGGTGTCTCGCGCATTGCTGCCTACAAGATTTATGGTTCGCTATTCTTTGCATCAATCGGCAAACTGGAAGCGTTAGTGGCAGACCCAACCCACCACACCCGTATCCTTATTCTCGACATGTCTAAAACTGTCTCACTGGATACAACCGGCCTCGACATTCTGCAAACACTCAGTCGCACCCTGAACAAACAGGGTGGTCAGCTAATTATTTGTAGTCTCAACGACCAGCCGGCATCGATGATCGATCGATCAGGCTTTGCCGAGAGCCTAGGCCCACGGGGCATCAGTCACAGCCTGACGGACGCGCTGCTGCGCGCCCAGCTGATAATCCAGTCGGACCCGGTCGCTACCGAGCAGGCTGCGTAAACCATCAATGAGGTCGGTATCGGGGCGCACACGCAACCCGTTACCCACTTCCAGAACAGCTTCTGCTGTGCCATTGCTATAGCGCAACGACACTGGGCAACCACGACCGCCCGTTGCCGACTCTGCCAACTGGGCAAAGGGCTGCAACAAATCATACAAACGACGAACGCCGCCTAGCGACCGAATATCGACACCGCGCAAGTCCAGCTCGAGGCCTTGCGCCCATTGCGCCCGCGCTTCGTTAAAGGTCATCAGACGGTCAACACCCAGCTTCAATGCATCGCGGAACTCATCGCGACTCACCTTGCCCTCAACGAGCAACAATTCATCCATCCGCAACTTGTGGCGCTGGGCGTCGAATAGTTCACTAAACACTGCCGCTTCAATTCGGCCGTCACCATCGTCCAGCGTCACGAATGCCATCTTGCCCCGGCGCGTCATCTGCGTACGCACATCCGTCACAATGCCGGCCACTAAAGTGGCATCGCGGCCAGCCTCCAATCGACCGATCGGCGTCTGGCACATTGGGCGCACTTCCGCACGCACGATATCAAAAGGGTGTGCCGAGAAAAAGAAACCCAAGGCCGCTTTTTCTTCAATCAAGCGCTGCCGGTCTGTCCAACGTGGATAGCTCTGCGCATCGTTACCACCCGCAGCCGGTGGCGACTGTGGCGCGGATAAATCATCCATACCAAACAGGCTATTCTGATGCGCGTTAGCTGCGGTCTGCTCCGCCGTTTCTACGGCTAATGCCACTTGCGAAAGCACCCGCGAGCGTTCTGCATCAAGAGCATCAAAAGCACCCGCACGCACCAACGCTTCCATCGCGCGACGATTCACCACGCGCCGGTCTACACGCTGACAGAAATCAAAGATGTCTTTAAACGGGCCACCGCTCGTACGTGCTGCGATGATGGCATTAACCGCGTTCTCGCCCGTGCCCTTCACTGCCCCAAGACCATAACGAATAGTCTTCGGATCGACAGGCGCAAAGCGGAATTCAGAATGATTCACATCCGGGCCAAGAATTGTCAGGCCATTGGCTTTTGCATCATCATGGAAAATCTTCACCGTATCGGTGCTATCCATATCCGATGACAACGTTGCTGCCATGAATGCCGCGGCATGATGGGCTTTGAGCCAGGCCGTGTGATACGTCACCACGGCATACGCAGCAGTATGTGATTTATTAAACCCGTACTCCGCAAACTTTTCCATCAGATCGAAAAGCTGCATGGCTAGCCGCTCATCAATCTCGCTCTGCTTGGCCCCCTCACGGAAGATATCGCGATGTTCGGCCATCTCTTCGGGCTTTTTCTTACCCATCGCCCGCCGCAACATATCCGCAGCACCTAGTGTGTAGCGCCCGATGAGCTGGGAGATCTGCATCACCTGTTCTTGATACACGATCACACCATAGGTGGGCGTCAAACAAGCCTTGAGCGACTCATGGAAATAGTCGATCTTCTGCAAACCCTTTTTACGCAGAATAAAATCGTCCACCATCCCCGAGCCCAAAGGACCCGGTCGATAGAGTGCGAGCACAGCAATAATGTCTTCAAAACGATCCGGCGCCAGCTTCTTTAGAAGCTTCTTCATACCCTCCGATTCCACCTGGAAGATGGCCGTGGTGTTCGCATCTTTAAGAATCTGATACGCCTTCGGATCGTCAAAGGCCAGGGCATTCAAATCCGGGCGTTCGCCTGTCAAGCGCGCTACGTAATCTAACGCCAGCTCAATAATCGTCAGGTTGCGCAAGCCCAGAAAGTCGAACTTCACCAGGCCTACTTTTTCCACATCGTCTTTGTCGTACTGACTCACCACCGAGTCACCACCCGGCTGCGTATACAGCGGGCAGAAATCGGTCAGCTTGCCCGGCGCAATCAACACACCACCGGCGTGCATGCCCACGTTACGCGTCAGATCTTCGAGCTTGTTCGCCAGGGTGAAGAGTTCTTTGACCTCCTCTTCCCGCTCATAGCGCTCCTGCAGCTGTGGTTCGGCAGACAACGCTTCAGCCAGAGACACCGGCCGGTTCTGAACTACGGGTATCAGCTTTGATAGCTGATCACAGAAGTTATAGGGCAAATCAAGCACGCGCCCCGCATCACGAATCACCGCCTTAGAAGACATCGTGCCGAAGGTCGCAATCTGCGATACCGCATCAGCCCCGTATTTCTCGCGAACGTATTCGATCACTTTCCAGCGGTTGTCCTGACAGAAGTCGATATCAAAGTCAGGCATCGATACGCGTTCCGGATTCAGGAATCGTTCGAACAGCAATGCGTAAGCCAGTGGATCCAGATCGGTAATGCCCAATGAGTAAGCCACCAACGAACCGGCACCGGAACCCCGGCCAGGTCCCACCGGCACACCATTATTTTTTGCCCAGTTAATGAAGTCAGCCACGATCAGGAAGTAACCGGGGAACCCCATCTGAATAATAGTCTGGCACTCAAAATCCAGACGGTCATCGTATTCCGCCTGACGCGCAGCGCGCAACGCTTCGTCGGGATAAAGTTGTTGCAAGCGCAATGCAAGACCGCGGCGCGCCTCATCCACCAGAAACTCATCCAGACCTTCCCCATTGGGCGTTGGAAAGTCCGGCAGGAAGCTCTTGCCTAAAGTTAGCGTCACATTACAGCGCCGCGCCACTTCAAAACTATTGGTTAGCGCTTGCGGCAAATCCGAGAAACGCTCTGCCATATCGGCGCGCGTCTGGAAATACTGCTGCTCCGTAAAGACACGCGGGCGACGTTTATCCGCCAGCGTATACCCCGTGGCAATACAAACGCGCGCATCGTGCGCCCGGAAATCATCACGATCAATAAACTGCACCGGATGCGTTGCCACCAAGGGCACATCCACATCCAGCGACAGCAACGCCGTTTGCGTTACCAGCGTCTCTTCGTCTGGATGTCCGTAACGTTGCACCTCCAGGTAATACCCGGTACCAAAACGCTTCTTCCAGGCCGTTGCTCTCAGCGTTGCTTCATCCAGCCGCCCTTGCAGAATGGCCTTGCCAACGTCCCCTTCAGCGGCGCCCGACAATGCAATCAGGCCATCACAACCTACCTCGTCAAACCAAACCGGATCGAGCACGACACGTTCACGACGGCCTTGGATCAGTGCACCACGACTCAACAGCTCGCAGAGCTGACGATAACCCTCGTTATTTCGACATAACAACAGCAACCGGGATGCATCATCAGGCTCTTGCGGATCACCCACCCAGATATCAGCGCCAAGCAACGGTTTCACACCGGCTTTTCGTGCTGCCTGATAGAACTTCACTAAGCCGAAGGCATTGCCCAGATCAGTCAATGCCAACGCCGGTTGTCCATCGTCACGCGCACGTGCCACGGCCTTGTCGATACGGACAATGCCATCCGTAATCGAATACTCGGAATGCAGGCGCAGGTGAACGAAATCAGGCAACATCAAAGACCGCACATCCGGTTAACCCGGCAGCTCGATTCCCTTCAAACGACGATACGCAGAGACTGCGTACGAATCTGTCATGCCGGCGATCATATCCGCCACCTGCAACAGGCGCAGGTAATTACTCTCACCAGCGGTTTGATCAAAATCCGCAGGCAACAAATTGGCCCACACGCGGTTACGCGCAGTCTGTGGGCCACAAGCCCCATCGACATAGCCATCCAGCAAACCGCTAATGACTTCGTAACCGGCGGCCATCACTTCCATTACCTGGCGGGCGTTATAAATCTGCTCTTCGGCAACCTTGCGTACCTTGTGCAAAGTCTCGCCGACGGGCGAGACATCAAACAAGGCATGATCAAAACTGCCCTCCAGAATGGCCGCTTCATTTTCAAGGAAGATGCGCGCGGCTTCATCCACCAGCCGACCAATCGCACGCGCGCGCAAATATTCAATGCGGCGCTTCGGGTCTTCCAGGTGCTTCAATCGTGATGCCGCTTCTATGCCACCCGCCAGATCAAGCAACAGTTCTTCCGCCTGCTCTGGCGATACACAACCCTGCTGGACGCCATCTTCAATATCGACCACCAGATAACAGGTGTCATCCGCCGCTTCCACCAGGAAGGTGAGTGGATGGCGGAACCAGGCACCCTCTGCGCGCGGAATCAAACCCACGGTGTCTGCCACCTCGGCAAACAAGCCAGCTTCTGCCTGGAAATAACCAAACTTGCGGGCGCTCTTTCCTGCCAAAGGTTCGGTCAGATGAGAGCGGCGCGGATATTTGGCAAAGGTAGCCAGAACGGCGCAGGTTAGTTGCAACCCACCCGGGTTCGTCGGATTCTGCAAATGCGTCAGAATCCGGAAGCCCTGTGCATTGCCTTCGTAATTCAATAAATCGGCGCGTTGATCGGGATTTAGTCCGGCAAGGTAGGCGCTGTGCGATGCAAACCAGGCACGCATCGCGTCTTCACCCGCATGCCCGAAAGGTGGGTTACCAATATCGTGCGCCAGGCAAGCAGCGGCAACCACCGCCCCAAAATCCGATGGGTGCACCTCGGGCGCCAAGCCGTGGCGATCAACAATCGCCCGCCCCACCATAGACCCCAATGACCGCCCGACACAAGAAGCCTCCAGACTATGCGTCAATCGTGTGCGCACATAATCGCTTTGCGCTAATGGGAAGACCTGTGTTTTATCTTTGAGACGACGCAGCGCCGATGTAAAGACAATTCGGTCGTAATCCTGCTGAAAGCGGCTACGGTCAGGCGAGTGCCCAACGGCATGTTCCGTACTTGCACCCAGCCGCTCAGGCGACAACAGCTTCAGCCAACGTTCCTGCGTATTCATCATGCTGCCTCCAGCTTGGCATAAGCCAACGCCAACCATTTGGTGCCCGCTTGACCAAACCGTACCTGTACACGCGCTTCACCACCCCGGCCTTCAGCCGACAGAATCACACCCGCACCAAACTTGGCATGCACCACGCTCTGGCCCACATGGAATCCACCAGCGCTATCCGCAGCACCCGCGGCACGTGCCGAAACACGCGTCGCCATATCCACGGCGGGCGCGTCTGACCAGCCCGTGTTGTAGCTGCCTGCAGACCAAGCCGGTACCGTATTAATGCGCTGCAAGAGCGCTTCCGGCAATTCATCCAGAAACGAAGACGGCAGACAATAACGTGTTTGCCCATGCAACATACGCGTTTGCGCATGGCACAGATACAAACGCTGGCGCGCACGCGTAATAGCGACATACATCAAGCGACGTTCTTCTTCGAGACCATCGCGCGCCATCATGGCATTCTCGTGCGGGAACAAGCCTTGCTCCAGCCCTACAATAAATACCGCCGAGAATTCCAGACCCTTTGCCGAATGCACCGTCATCAGCTGCACGGCTTCATCCTGATCGCCGGCCTGATGTTCGCCCGCTTCTAATGCCGCATGTGCCAGAAAGTCAGCCAGCAAACTGGTGGCTTCGCCGGTCTCGCGATCTATGTTGTGCAAGGCTTCCGGATCTTCGGCAAAGGTCGCGGCCGCATTGACTAATTCTTCCAAGTTTTCCAGGCGATCCTGGCCTTCACGCTCAGCCTGGTAATGCTGGCGCAAACCCGACCGATCCAGTAAATGATCAATCACCTCCGGCAAAGTCAGACCTGTTGTTTCTGTTCGCAAGCCTTCGATCAAACGGATGAACTGGCCAACGGCCGTACCTGCTTTACCCGTGAGACTCGCTGCTGCGTTGTATAGGCTGCTATTAAGCTGACGCGCTTCGACCTGCAATGCCTCCAGGCTACGTGCGCCAATACCGCGCGTCGGGAAATTTACCACGCGCAGAAATGCCGTATCGTCATCCTGATTGGCGATCAAACGCAGATACGCCAGCGCGTGTTTCACTTCCTGACGTTCGAAGAAGCGCAAGCCACCATAAACACGATAGGCAATGCCCGCTTGAAATAACGCGTGCTCCAATACACGGGACTGTGCATTCGAGCGGTAGAGCAACGCCATCTGGTGACGCGGCAAACCTTCACGCGTCAGCTCCTTGATTTCATCGACGATGTACCGCGCTTCATCCAGATCAGACACGCCCTGGAAAACGCGAATAAGCTCGCCCTCTCCGGCATCCGTCCAGAGGTTTTTGCCAAGCCGGTCTGCATTATTGGTGATGAGCGCATTCGCTGCCGTCAGGATATTGCCGTGCGAGCGGTAGTTCTGCTCCAGGCGAATCACATTCCCTTTGGCGTAGTTCCGCTCAAAGGCCCGCATATTGGCAACATCCGCACCACGGAATGCATAAATCGACTGGTCATCATCACCCACCGCAAAAATAACGGTCTGGGGACCACACAACAACTGTAACCAGGCGTACTGCAGCGGGTTGGTATCCTGAAACTCATCCACCAGAATATGACGGAATCGCTGTTGGTAATGAACGCGCAGGGCTTCGTCCTGTTGCAGCAACTCATAAGCACGTAGCAACAGCTCGGCAAAATCGACCGCCCCTTCACGCTGACATTGCGCCTCGTACTCAGCGTAAATCTCTACCTTGCGGCGCGTATGCGCATCGTGCGCCTCGGCTTGCCCCGAGCGTATACCCTGCTCCTTGAGCGCATTGATGTAGTGCATCATGTCGCGCGCCGGGAAGCGCTCTTCATCCACACCCATCGCCTTGATCAGCCGTTTAATCGCCGCCTGCTGGTCACCCGTATCGAGAATCTGAAAGGTTTCCGGCAAACGCGCAGCCCGCCAGTGGGTGCGCAAAAGGCGGTGACACAAACCATGAAAGGTGCCTACCCATAAGCTGCGCACATTAATCGGCACCATAGCCGACAAGCGCGTGAGCATCTCGCGCGCCGCTTTATTAGTAAAGGTTACCGCCAGAATGCCCTGCGGCGACACCTGCCCCGTTTGCATCAACCAGGCAATACGCGTGGTCAGCACCCGCGTTTTACCCGAACCAGCCCCCGCCAAAATCAACCCGTGCTCGGCTGGCAAACACACCGCCTGCCTTTGCGGCTCATTCAAGCCATTGAGAAGCGGATGTTCCCGTTGAGCCGCAGCCGCACCAACAGCCGACCCAACCGGGCCGCCAAAGGCATCGGGTATCGAAGTGGCAGCAACGGAGGGGGATGACGGCAAATTCATATCCGTATTATCCGGCCAAACGTGCCGGTTTTATAACGGATTGATACAAAAGGGCTCCTAGCCGTGTCAAAGCTAGAGCTTGCTAGGCAAACACTCTCTAAGCACTTCAACAATTCGCAATTTGTGGTCTAGTGATACGGCATGAATAAGCACAAGAGCCTCGGCCTCTAGATCGTCATCGCAGTAAAAATACCCTAGCGGCACATTTAATGCCCTTGAAAGCAACTGGCTAATCGCTATGGCTGGCTCATGTTTGCCTGTTTCGTAACGGCTGATCCGCGTCCTGCTGCAGGATTCATCAATCCCGATGGCCACCCCAACAGCCTCCTGTGACAAGCCCAAAGCCAATCTTCTCTCACGAAGACGACGTGCAAAAACAGCTTCTTTGGATTGGGTTAATTTGCTCACGTTACAATTTTCGTGACAAAATCCGCCCGGTTCGCTACGTTTATCGTAGCAAAAAAGCAAACTAACAGCATCATGTAACCCAAGTTATTTTTCAAATAAAAACCCTTTGTAAATAACAGGTTAGACATAAATATTCCCCACAAATTAATAGCCATGATTTAAAATGTGAGAGGTAAAAATGTTAATGAGCGCGACACCCTTAAAACACCTGTCAAACATATCCGGTTCGTACCAATCGGCCTATGAATGCTGGCAAACAGAATCGCCTACAGCGCGCGTTACTACGCGGGAGCGATACCTCAACACCATCAAATCGCTCGCCGAGTTTTTAAACAGCAAAGCCATCAACGAAATCAGTCGAAAAGATATTTCTGATTTTGCTGTGCATTTAATTGAAACGGGCAACAGTCCGGTCACCTCCAGGCAGAAGGTCGGCATATTAAAAACCATATTTAATTCCGCCATTAACAAAGAACTGTTGGACAAAAACCCGACCGATTTCTTTAAGCTGCCTTTTAAGCGCCCTTATAAACCCAGAGTCGGATTCTCTTTGGAAGATCTGCAATCGATTTTTAGCTCCCCCATCTACACCCAAGGGTATTTGCCCTTGGGTGGTGGTCGTATTGCCTGTTTCTGGTTGCCCTTGCTTGCACTTTTTACCGGCGCTCGACTTGAGGAGCTCGCCCAATTGCGTGTAAGTGATGTCAAAGTAAACAAAGGGCTCGGACACACCTTGAGTATTTCTGATTTGGGCAACCCTTCGGCGCAACTCAAAAACGAACACTCCCGCCGGAATATTCCGTTGCACCCGGCGTTGATCGCCTGTGGTTTCTTGCGACACGTAGAAGAACGACAAAGCGGTTATCTCTTTCCGGATCTCAAACTTAACCCAAGGGGAAAACGCAGCGGCTATTTCAGCAATTGGTTCTCTGTCTACCTGCGCAAAAAGGTGGGCATTACCGATACCCGCAAGGTATTTCATAGTTTTCGCCACACATTTAAAGACGCCTGCCGCTCGGCAGGTATTGAAGAAGCGGTTCACGATGCACTTACTGGGCACACATCAGCGGCTCTAAGCCGACAATACGGAAACGACCAATTCCCACTTACCCCGTTGTTTAAAGCGATCGAACAATTTGAGATAAATGGTCTAGACCTCAGCCATCTGTACGAAATTCCTATTGCGCAAACCATCCGGGTTCAGGATGTGAAAATAATCTCGGCCTTTTACGGCATCGTTGTTGGCTTTATCCGACCCCAAAACCAGAAGGCTCAAGCGCCTACGCTTGTTGCCATGGTGCAATTCCAGACCGCCGGGTTTGACCTAGTCAACGGAACGCTGGTATTTGGCGACATCCCCAAAAGCAAAGAATCCCTTCTTAATGCCTGGATTCACATCCATCACGAAGAGCTCATCATGAGCTGGCAAACCGGCCTTAAAACCGGGGAATATTTTCTGATTGATCCATTGCGATAAGTATTCGCTGAGCAATAAAAACGGGCGCCGAAGCGCCCGTTTTAAGTACTAATTTGACCTAAGTCAGATTAGAACGTTGTACGCAGACCCATGCCGTACGTGAACAGGTTCGAACCGGTAGCGGCAGCATTGCCACCCAGTTGCGAAGTCTGCTGACCGAAGGTGTAGTTCTGGTTAGCCGAGTTGTTCAGGTTCGAGATCAAACCATAAACTTGGCTACGCTTGCTCAGGTAGTAACCGACGCGGGCTTGCCACTGACGCGAACCCATCTGCTGAACTGACGAACCATCAAAGTCGCTCGACCAAGTAGCCGAAACGGTTGGTTCCCAGTTGCCCATACGGTAACCGACACCAGCATACAGCTGATTGTTGGTGATCTTGCCAGCGCCGTTAGGAGTGATGCCCATAACGCCTGTAGAACCGTTTGTGCCCAGAGTGTTGCGAACATAAACTGTCGACAGCTTCAGGTTTTGAACGCCAGTGTACATGGCACCAACCAAGTACGAGGTGTAGTCGCCGATTTGCGCTGTTTGACCCAGAACTGGTGCAACAGTTGCACTCGGTGCAAAGTTGTTGTTGTTCTGCTGGAAAGCACCCTTGATGTTCACGCCGTAGCCAGTCCAACCCAGGTTGAAACCAAATGCACTTTGCGGTGCAGCCGAACAAGCCGATACACCTTCACCGGTACCACAAGCGCCCGAAACAGCTGTCGTGTTGGTTGTACCGTTGTTGTTCGAGCCGGTGTAGGCGATCGAAGCGTCAAAGCCGTACAGAGTTGGCATTGCGTAAGCAATTGCTGTTGCACGAATTGCTGTAGCGAAGCCTGTATTTGTGGCACCAAAACGCATTGCAGTCATTTGCTTTTCAATGGTCATCGAACCAGTAGCACCTGGCTCAACTGCAAACGAAGTCAGCGACGAACGCATTGGAGTCGACAGGAAGCCGCCCAGAACTGTACCGTACTTGCTATTCAGACCAACGAACGTATCACGCTGACCACCGAACAGACCCGACGTACCACCGTAGTTCACTGCGCCTGGGTGCGTACCTTGGGTTGTCGAGCTTTGGCCAGCGAGGTTCAGAGCTGTTTCAGCTTGGAAAATAGCCTTGAGGCCGTTGCCCAGATCTTCAGTACCCTTGAAGCCAAGCAGCGAGCTGTTTGATTGCAGAGCAAATACATTGCCGCCGTTATTTGTTTGCGAACCCTTAACGTTCGATTCGTTGATGCCCTGACCCGAAACGTCAGCAACACCATAGATAGTTACGTTGGTTTGTGCGAAAGCAGCGGTCGACAGACCGGCAAGTGCTAG
>JACCDN010558007.1_pt1 | contig 15686 bp, 16 predicted proteins | sample 7441691 | NCBI WGS metagenome assembly JACCDN01 (sample SAMN15323439, study PRJNA562643) | freshwater metagenome | isolation source: river surface water | place: USA:Blue River Watershed | collected 2017-08-16
ATCCTTCAGTGTTAACGTTCGCGAGGTTGTGCCCTGTTACTTCTAAGGATTTTTTAGAAGCAAAGAGACCAGATTTTCCAACGCTTAATAAATCGGCCAAAGTCTCTCCTTACCTTTCAACGGAACTTCTTGTTCCACCTTTTGAAGTATAGGTTTGATAATTTTTTTCACCAAGTGCATCCATGCGAATGTCTTTTAGTGAACGGAGTGCTTTATTGATGAATAATTGATTGCGCTTGTTTTGTGCCTGAATTTTCTCAATCATATCGATTAAAAGTGCATTGAATCTAAAAAGGTGTTTTTCTTTGTTTTCGACTTCATATTTTGTCATGAAGATTAATAAGTCAGAAACACTTTCAATTTCTTTTTCAGAAATGGCATTTAATCTGACAATAACATCTTGGCGTATAAGTTCTAATTCTTTAATACGGTCAATAATTTGACCTTTTTCCTTAATCTTAATTTCAAGTTGCTCGATTTCACTGTTTAGTAAAAGAGTGTATTCATCACAAGTACAGTTAAAAAGATCCATGTGCTCTTCACACAATCTTTTCCATAAGTCTGTTGTTTGAAAATAAAGAAGAGGAAGTACAGCACTCCCTGAATTGCCTTTTGGTGATTTAAGGCTTTTTGCTTTTTCTTTTTCCATGTCCATCCTAGACAAATTCTAATGACAATTAAGAATTTTAGAATTCTTGTTCTAAAATTTTATCAGCTAATCCATCGTAATCAATTTTATATGATCCATCAGCAATCTGACTCTTAAGCTTTGCGATCTTTGCCGAATTATCAATTTCAGGAGCAGCGTCAGCGACTTTCTTGATACGAGAAAAATCTTTAATTGCATCTGGAATATCTACTTTTGAATCTGATTTCGCGTAAACATCAAGTTCACTTTTGCGATCCTCAGAATTTCTTTTAAGTGATGTCTGATTAACTTTATTGTTTTCACGTGCTTCTTTTCCCTTTGTACTTGGGAAAAACATTGAACGTGATGTGGTATTTTCAATAGCGCTCATTCTAAGCCTCCATTTGTGCGGGCAGGGTCAGAGACCGTACTCGCCGGGGATTCGTTCCCCTTAATGCTAATTGTATCACTTTTTTCCGGTTTATTTAAGGTGGGCAAATTGTGGTGGAACTTTTTTGCCTTCATTTGGTCGTAAGCGCGAAGCGCCATCTCATTGCGAAGTCTTTGTGGATAAATTTGATTGAGAATCATGTCTTGTAGGCCCAAGGTATTTTGCTCAGTCATCGTCTTTGCTCTTTCAGTGTTTTGTAGGCCTTTATAGTATTCCATGCCGGCTCCGTCACCTGATTCCTCTGACTCCTCAGCTGTTTTAGACATCTCACTTAACATCATTTCTGCAAATTGCTGTTCAAGCCCCGCTGCCACATCTTTGTAATCTTTTGGAACAAATCTTCTTGAGTCGTTTAGGGCGCTTTCTTTGATGTTTTCATTTATTTGTTTAGGGTCAACTTTTTTATCTAGGGAAATTCCGGCATTTGTAGGGATTACGCTCATATGTTCATCCTAAATTTGTCATCGGCAGTCTTTGCCGCATTCGCATATTCTAGCACAGTTTTTTGACTGTCCACTATGAAAAATTTTCTCATTTTTTCCGACACTGTCAAAATGGGATGATCTTTCTCAAACATTTTGCTCAACAATTGCAAGTAACCTTGGAGTCGTGATAATAAAGCCGCCATGAAGAATACAAGAGATTACATATTAGTAGATGGCCCTAATTGCCATGTCAAAAGACGAAAAGAAATTTTAGAAAAATATCCAGAGGTCAGAACACTTTATGGTTATTATCCGTTATCGGCACTTTATATTACGCTGATTGTTCTTGCTCAGCTTGCGATAGCTTACTTTTTAAAAGACCAAGCCTGGTATGTGATTTTGGGAGCCGCTTATTTAGTTGGTGCGTTTTTTAATCACGCTTTGTACGTGATGATTCATGAATGTACACACAATGCAGTTCTTCCAACACCATTTGGAAATAAAATGATGGGTCTTGTTTGTGACATCCCATTATTTTTACCTTCAGCAATGGGTTTTAGAAAATATCACATGATTCACCATAAACATTTAGGAGAGTATAATTACGATCCAGATATCACAAGTTATACCGAAAGTAGATTCATTGGTAATTCTGCATTGATGAAGTCTCTGTGGTTATTTTTCTTTTCATTGTCTCAAGCACTTCGTCCACTTAAAGTTCAGTACTATAAACCATTAAATTTTTGGACGGCCTTAAATACGATTCTGCAAATTGGAATTAATATTGCGGTTTATTTTTATATTGGCTCATTTGCTTTATTGTATCTGGGACTATCGACACTCTTTGCGCTTGGGCTTCATCCGCTTGGTGGAAGATGGATTCAAGAGCATTACATCACTAAAGATGGACAAGAGACTTATAGCTATTACGGAATTTTAAACAAGCTAACTTTCAATATGGGCTTTCATAATGAGCACCATGATTTTATGCAAGTGCCATGGATTCATCTACCTAAATTAAAAAAGATGGCCCCAGAATATTATGAAAATCTTCATAGCTACCAATCATGGACAAAAGTTTTATTGAATTTTATTTTCAATCCTAAGATGGATTCATTCTCACGTATTATTCATCCTGATCGTCATCCAAAAGCAAAAGATCGTGAAGAGACTTTATACAATAATGCGGAAATGCATTACTAAAAGGCAAAAAGAGTAAAAAGTGCCTGGCACTTTTCATTATTTACATTTTATCAAAAATGAAAAATATCGATTCTCAAATTCCAAATTAATTTTAATAAAAAACCCCTCATGATAGAGGGGTTTAAAACCTTGAAAATGCCGCTCGACGGTCTAGCAAACCGTTAACACCGAGGGAGTGAATTAAGCCTAGCACATACAAAAAAAAATCAAGATTCTTGAGTTTTAAGTATCTGGCCAATGAAGGCCGCTTTGGAGGATGCTTAAAACCTTGAAAGTGTTGCTGCTGATTTTTAAACTTATTCGATTACTAGCAATAATCTATAAGTTAATTAAGAATTAGTTTAGCACTTGGGGAGAGGAGGAATCCTCTCCTTTTTATTTCTAAAAATATTTAAATAAACTCTAAATCACCAATTAAAGCACCATCGCGCTTCAATGCTTGAAAGATAGAGATAATATCTTCAGGAGTTGTTCCAAGAGCATTTAAAGATTTTACCAGCTCATTTAAAGTTGTCCCTTTATCCATCATGTAAAGTGAGCTAGCTTTAGCATTAGCTTCACCTTTGATTTCAATCGTCAGATCTCCATGCGCGATGGCAACCGGAGAAACCACAATATCACCACCTGCAACAATGGTTCCGGTTCTTTCATTGATAACAATTTTTGCAGCTTTATCAGAAATAACTCTCATGTTTTCGATGATCGCCATTAATTGCACAACATTTCGCTCATACTGAGTCGGTACAACTAAATCCACTGTTGTTGCATCTTTTGCTGAAGCAAACTTTCCACCTAATTCTTGATTAATAGTTTTTTCAATTCGCGCAGCGGTCGTGAAGTCGGGGTTATTCAGACTAAAGCGTAGAGAATTTTTCTTTTCAAATTCTAATTGAATTTCACGTTCGACAATCCCACCATTTGCAATCAGTCCAGTAGTTGCAAACTTTGCACCTTTTTTTAAACCACCAATAGAAATTGATCCGTTGGCCACAGCATAGATTTGACCATCCCCACCTTTAAGTGGAGTAACGAGTAATGTTCCTCCGGCAAGTGAACCAGCATCACCAATACTTGAAACTGTAATATCTAGTTTTTGCCCCACACGAGCAAATGGAGGAAGCTTAGCCGTAACAATTACTGCAGCTACGTTTTTGGAAGTTATTTCAGTCTTAGGATTTAATCCTAATTTTTCAAACATTTTCCTAAGAGAAGTGTTAGTAATTTCCCCTCCGGAATCACCTGTTCCGTTTAGACCGATCACTAATCCATATCCAATTATGGGATTTTCTCTGACACCTTTTACTTGTACTAAATCTTTTAAGCGTGTTCCTTCAGCAGCAAAATTGGTTAAAGAGGAAACTAAAAGAATTGCCATTAAAATATTCTTCATTATTTTACCACCTGAATATTGGATTCTATGACTTCATCAGAATTAACGAGATCGTCATCGTTGATACTTTTCCTAGCAACTAGGGCCTGTACTTCAACCATACGTTTTCTACCTTTGAATAAAACATATTTTCTTCCACGAATTAAAACGTGATCACGATTAATTTCTTCGATAATAACAGAAGAAATTTTATCATTTCCTCCTTCGTTAGCACTCTGATCACTAGCCTGAGCTTTTGCCTCTGCTGTTTTTGGAGCAGCGTCGGCAGCCGGGGAAGCTGGCGTATCAGGTTTTGCCGCAGCATCAGGTTTTTTATCATAAGGATTATCTGGGAAGTTTTTCTTTAACTCCATCGTGATTTCATTTCTTAGTTTTGACTGCACATTGATTTGAATAATGTCCCCACTCGTTTTAAGCTTGCTATTAGAAAACAAAAAAGCATTTTGATCGTTAGCTGCCCACAAACTTCCATCCGATCCGTTATCTGTTAAATCATTTGCTTTATAGCGTTTCTTTGCTACTTCTTCACTTTTGTATTCACGTTTTACACCCGGTTCTAAATTGCGATTTCCTTTACTGGAAATGCGGGCATCAGGATTGTTGAAAACTTGTGAGGTACGTCTGGTTTTTTTACGGTATTGATTGAATTGGTCTTGACCGTAATCAGTGTCCAATGATTCCTGATCACGTTCAGCGCGGTCAAGATCGCGGTAGAACTCATTCATGTAAGATGAACAAGAAGATAATAGTAGAATTACAAATAAAAATGTTAGTCTCATAGTTCAATCATTACCTTGTTAAAATCGACAACTTTCCCAGTAAGTAACTTGTTATTGGTTGGATTTTTAAGTTCAATCACTTCACCAAAAACTCCTGCCCGATGCGGGATTGCGTTTTTTATAATATTAATATTTTGATTTTTTAAAATAATCTTAACTGGGGTGCCGTATTTAACGAGTTGGATTGGCTGAATATCCATCGTGGTAATGGGCATTCCTTTGATGATTGCTTTATTTGGTTTATAAAATTTGATGTTATCAAAGTCAGAAATGAAGCGGCTTGGTTCTGTGGTATACAGATCTTCTGCGAAAAAATCTTCTTTCGTAAAACTTTCTTTTTGAAAGTTTATATTATTGCTGGCCTTTAAGGCACGAATTTTAGCGACAATTTTAGTATTGGCCCAAGAAGTTACTCTAGTCGCGTTGATAGGATTAACAATGTCGAGTTTAACATTGCGATCACCGTAGATTAGACAATTGTCGCAAGTTACTTCAACGTTTTCATTTTCATTTAATCCCAGGATTTTTTTATTGCTGGTAAGTTTTGTCTCGGTGAAATAAAGATTTGTATCGGCCGTCGCTTGAGCTTTAAGCAGATCGTTAATATTACCAATGCTAAATTTATTGGGAGTGATTGTTATATGAGTGCTATTGTCCCCGAGCTGAAATTCTTGCTCTAGTGCTTTTGAGTGAACATTTCCTTCAAGCGTTGTTAAGAGGCCGGCAAATTTATTTAGGACCAGGTCGTTGCAGTTAGAGTTTTTAACTACGTCTTTATAATTCAAATTCTGAGATGGGTTTAAGCGATAAATCTTAAAATAAGTTTCAATTTGGCATGACTCTTCTGCTGCAAGAATATTAGCAGTGCAACCAAGAAGAAAACTTAAAAAGACGTTTTTAAATCCCATTATGTCCTACCTAATATTGTTCGTCGTTTGCATCATCTGATCTGCAACGCCCATGACTTTTGAGTTCATTTCATATGCTCTTTGCGCGCGGATGAGGTCAGTCATTTCAGTCATTGGACTCACATTAGATGTTTCTAATGATCCTTGCATAAGTGATCCGGCATTACTTTCGCCGGCGACGCCTTGAACAGGAGCTCCGCTAGCAACAGTAACTTGATATAAATTTCCTCCCATGCTTTTTAATCCAACAGGATTAATAAAAACAAAAACAGGAATTTGACCTACGTTAGTTGGTTCTGGTTGACCTTTGATATATGCATCAACTTTTCCATCTTCACTAATGGCAACGCTGGCACTATTAGGTGGAAAAGTTAGAGTTGGAAATACTTTGTATCCTGATTTAGTAACTAATGTACCTGTACCATCAACATTGAAAGCTCCATCTCGTGTATAGCGAATTTCCCCATTGGGCATCTGCACGCCAAAAAACCCTTCACCATTAATCATAAGATCAAATGGGTTATTGGTAATTTGGGGAGAGCCTACAGAAAATTCTTTTCTTACTGCCGAAACTTTTGCGCCTGAACCAATTTGCAGGCCAACATTATGTTGGTCGCTGGCAATCGACCTTGAGCCTGGTTCAACGACTGTCTGATAAGAAAGATCTTCAATTTCCGTTCTTCCTTTTTTAAATCCAATAGTATTAATATTGGCAATATTGTTGGAAATCGTACTTACGTTTTCTTCTTGTGCCTGCATTCCAGAAGCGGCGATATGTAGCGCTTTTAGCATGGAATATGCATTTACCATCCAAGCACTAGCAACCGTCAGAATTAAAAGTTTATTCATTTTCATTTATAAAATTACTCCTATAATTTAGAAATTTCATTTACCGCTTTTCCGCTCATCGTATCGTAAGTCTTAATCGCTCGTTGAATACTTTCAAAGTTGCGATTGGCATTGATAAGCGCCGACATTTCAGAGACCGCATTCACATTTGATTGCTCAATTGAACCTTGGTGCACTGAAGTTGTTATTTGTCCGACCTTAATATTTTTTGGATCAGGATTTACAAAAAGCGAGTTCCCTTCTTTTTTTAAGGAATGCAGATCAGAAAACTCAGTGACTGCAAGATCTGCAATCTTATTATTTCCAGAAAAAATTTCGCCGCTTAAGCTAATTGAAAATTTATTGCCACCAACATTAATTGTTCTAGATTCTGGAGGAGAAGTGATGGTAAAAGTTCCGTCAGGGTTTACTACTGGAGGAGTACCCTTTGAAAGTATCGGATGACCTTGATCGTTAACTAATTTTCCTTCGGCGTTAATGGTGAAATTCCCTTTACGTGAATAACGCACACCGTTTGGCGATAAGACCTCAAAAAAGCCTGGGCCATTTAAGGCGAAATCAAAACTATTTCCGGTTGGGGTCAACTGACCTTGATCGTGAATAGTATAAGAGCCATCAACTTGTACAAAAGAATCTTCTGCACCATAACTTCGATAGAAATCTTCAGGTTTCCATTCTTTATTAGGAAGATCGACATCCTCAGTGCCTTTTTCTAAGGCAGCAAGATACTCTTTGAAAACAATTTTATCTTTTTTAAAGCCAGGAGTGTTCGCATTCGCCACATTATTAGCAATGGATTCAACATTTCGCTGTTGAGCAATTGCACCAGAAACTGGAACCCAAATTTCTCTCAATCTGTCCCTCCTGGACATAAGATGAACCTTTTTTCACTATAACTTGCAGAGTGCCAATTTCTCTACGTGGGCAAATTTATCCATGGAAAGTAAGTGATGAATATTGTATTGTTAGAGGCAAAAATTTCCTTTTGGCCGACGTGAAAATGACACACACTACAGGTGTAAATTTGTCAGGCTTAAATAACAGAGAAAAAAGGACCGGTGATAAAATGTCTGATAAAAAGAAAACGTTTGAACAATCTTTAGAAGAATTAGAAAAAATTGTGAGTAAGTTAGAGAATGGTGAGTTAAACTTAGATGAAAGTTTAAAGAATTTTGAAGTGGCAACTAAGCTTTATAAAGAATGTAAAACAGAGCTGTCTCGCGCAGAAAAGAAAATTAGTGTTTTAACAGAGAGTCTTCAGGAAGAAGATTATAAAGTCTAAGGAATAGATTGAAAGTTTTAATTGGATTTAGTTATTTATTTTTAGCTTTTTTGATCTCGTGTTCACATGTTTCACTATTAAACAAAGCAGATCCAAATAAAGCGTCAGAAGTAAGTGATAGTCAAGGTGTAGAATTTACTCCTCCAGAAGTTGAATCACAATCCCAAGTTTCTAGTGAAGAACCAGCGCGGATCAAAACAGAAGAGACCGTTAATCTGCTTGAAGGGAAAGTTCATGTCGATAATAGAGACGGTAGAGAATCGAGAACATCAGCAAAAAAAATCAAGTTAGGATTAATCATGGCCCCTGGACTTAATCGTTCAGTTGGTCATATTGGTGTGCTTCGCAACCTTGATCGAGCAGGTGTGAACGTCGATATTATTAGTGGTACGGAATTCGGAGCAATTATTGGTGCGATGTATGCTTCAGGGCAAACACCAGAGATGATCGAATGGAATTTTTATAAATATTTTCGCGAAAAAAAGAATTACAAAATGCTTACAAAAAAATGGATTGATGAAATTGATCAGTTCTTTTTAAAGCGCTTAGCAAATCTTCGAGTAGAAAAGTTAAAACGTTCTTTCTATGTTCCACTTTATTCAAATGCTGCTTCAAAGGTAGTTTATTTTAATAAGGGAAATTTAAGAAACTTGCTTATTTTAAATTTAATGACAGTAAAAGATGCTAGCACGGTGGAATATTTAAGTGCCAGCAATCATGAAATCTTTAGTCAGCAATTTATGAAGAGTAGTGGTGCCGATATGGTGGTGGGACTAGATCCACTTGGCGATAAAATTATCTGGGCAAAATCAGATAGTTTACTTCAAGACACATATGCAAAATATTCCAATCAAATTAAAAAAGAAAAAAAAGCTTTAGATCTTTATTATTCACTGAAACTTGATTCCGCAATGCTTGATTCAGATGAAGAAGCTGGAGCTAATTTACAAAACTCCTTAGATTACTCACAAAAACTTGTACAAGAAATTAAAAAGCTAAAGGAAGCCCGGGCCAGAGTGCTTGACGAGGCAAGAGCAGAACCGTATGAAGATACTAATTAAAATTTTTGTAATGTTGATTGCATTTCTCACAATGATCGCAGTGTCTGCGGCGTTAGCATTCAATTTTTTAAATCTTGATCTACCCAAATTAGATCGATTGCAAGACTATAAGCCTAACTTGGCCTCGCAAATTATAAGTAAAGATGGGGTTATTCTCGCTGAGCTTGGCCTAGAAAAAAGAGAAATTGCTTCCATGAAAGAAATCCCTCCGCGTGTTTTAAATGCGTTTTTATCGGCCGAGGATGATAATTTTTATACTCACAAAGGCGTTGATTACTTAGGTCTTGCCCGCGCAATGTTTGCTAATCTTAAGGCCGGGCGAGTTGTGCAAGGTGGGTCGACAATTACTCAACAAGTAGCAAAAACATTTTTGCTTTCATCAGAGAAATCAATCACTAGAAAGATTAAAGATTTTATTCTCGCTCAAAGAATTGAAGAGAAATTAACAAAAGAAGAAATTTTATATCTTTATTTAAATCAAGTTTATCTCGGTGGTGGATTTTACGGAGTTAAAGCTGCGGCCCATGGATATTTTAATAAAGAATTAAAAGAAATGACGATTGCAGAGTCTGCAATGATAGCAGGTCTGTTAGTTGCACCTGGAAAATATTCTCCTTATGTAAATCCCCACGCAGCAAAGAAAAGACAAAATTACGTTATTGAGAGAATGCTTAAGAATAAAAAAATAACTCAAGCTGAATTTGATCAGGCGATGAATGAAAAAACAGTTTATCGCATTAATGATGATCGCCTTAAGGCGGGATACTTCACAGAATGGGTAAGACAAAAAATTGTTGAACAAGTTGGTGAGGAAAATTTTTTAAAAAATGGATTTAGAGTAATCACTAGTCTTGATTGGGAACTGCAAAAAAATGCAGAAATTCAGTTAATAAAAAGCATTAAGGAAATTGACAAGCGGCAAGGGTATAAAGGACCGGTTGCGCGTATTGGTTTAGATGAGCTTCCTAATTTCGAGGTTGAGACAAGAAAAAAAATTATGCGTGAGCGCTCGCAATTTTTTGTTATAGAAAATGGTGAAAAACGTTATGAACATCATTTCAATGCTGATTTATTTAATAAAATCCGAGAAGATCAAGATCGCCTTAAGGCCGGCAACAATAGCGATGATTTTTTAGTTCCTGGAATTGATATCAAGGATACTTTACCGGATGTAATAGATAGCAATAAAATGTATGAAGCTGTGGTTAAAAAGGTCGATGATATTGCTCGCATTGTTTATGTAACAGTTGGGGGAACCCCAGGAATTATCCCTCACGAAAATTTTAAATGGGCGCACAAGAGAAGTATTAATGAAAATACTGCATATTATAAAGAAATTGAGAAGCCATCTGACATTTTAAGAGTTGGCGATATTATTCACGTTGAAATGCTAAAGAAGAACGTGCAAATTGCAGGGTTTTTATCAAAAGATGGAACAGCTTTTTTAAGTAAATCGCGCAATGCCAACATTGTAAAGCTGCAAAAGTATCTTCTTTTACAACTAGATCAAGCCCCAGAAGCGCAAGGCGCACTTTATTCTCTTGATGCTAAAACTGGTGAAGTGTTAAGTTATGTCGGTGGAATTGATTATCAAAAATCAAAATTTAATCGTGTTATTCAGGCCAAACGCCAACCAGGATCATCATTTAAGCCACTGCTCTTTGCAGCGGCAGTTGAAAAAGGTTATCAAGCAAACTCAATCATAATGGATACACCAGAAGCAATGCCAGGATTTGATTCAGCGTCAAGTTGGAAGCCGAAGAATTATGATGGAGAGTTCTTAGGGCCGGTTACATTTAGACAATCGCTAGAGCAATCGCGAAATATTCCGACGATTAAAATTGCAGATAAAGTTGGGGTTTCAAATATTCTAAACTTTGCGGATAGAATTGGGTTTAACGCAAAATTAGAAAACAATTTATCAATAGCACTTGGAACCTTTGGAGTATCACTAAGAGATCTAGTATCAACTTACAGTATATTTCCCAACGGGGGAAAGTTTATCATGCCCAAAGCAATCATCTCAGTGGAAGATCGCGATCGTAAAAAATACACAATTGATGAATTTGAAAAAGATATGAAAAAGCCTTCAATCCTAGCTAGTGATCCCCCAACACTCCTGCAAAGTCAGTATGGGGCAACCCAAGTTTATGATCCACGCCATGCTTTTATTATGACTCATATTTTAAAAGGGGTTATTACTAGTGGTACTGGTGCCGCTGCCAGAGAAATTTCTGCAAACATTGGCGGGAAAACAGGAACAACAAATGACTACGTTGATGCGTGGTTTGTGGGATTTAATCCGCGAATTGTTACCGGTACATGGGCCGGGTTTGATGACAACAAAACGCTGGGATTTGGCGAGACCGGAGGGCGTGCAGTTTTACCAGTATGGCGAGAATACATGAGATTAGCACTCAAGAAATACGGTGATGATGAGTTTCAAATGCCTCCAGGTGTAGAAATGCAATGGATTGATAAAAAATCAGGAAGAAAGGCTGCACCGAATGCCCTCGGTGCAATCTTAGAAGCATTTTTACAAGAAGGTGATATAAACACTCCAGGAATTGCCAGCCCGGATGGAACGATTACCCCACCAAAACCGGCAAATATGGGCGATGATGATTACTACGAAAATCAATAGAAAATTCTAACAATCACAAATAGTATTCCGAATAGAATAGAGATATTCGGAGCATTTTTTTGGAGATTTCGTGTTTGTAAAAAAATTTAAAAAATATTTTCCATTTTTGCTTTCCATGGGAATTCATTTTTTCATTTTTAATTTTTTAGTTTCAAAACCAGATTTTAAATTAAGCAAAGATTTTAATATTAGCAGCGTTGGAAAAAACACCAAGATTCGACTTGATGAGATTAGAGTTATTCCAAAGAAAGAACTTTTGATGATAAAAACATTGGGCCAGAAGCGTTCAAAAAATATGCAGATTGTTGCCAATGAAAATCACGGAATTGAAGAGAAACCAAACAATTCGCGCTTTTTAAGTGAGAAAAATCAAACATATTTACATCAAACTCAAGCAAAGAGAAATGGTAGTTTTAAAGCGCAGGGTTATGGTCAAAATTCAGGAAGTGAAGATGTTAAGGCAAAAATAGCAGAAGTAAAAAAAGTAGAAGCTCCAAAGCCAGCGCGAGAAAAAACAATAACTCCAAAAAAAGATTTAAACCTTGCAGATTTAGCGATCGGCCTAAAGACTCACACATTATCTGAAGTGGAAGAAGTTAAAAACGAAGCGACCGAAAAAGAAAATGCTCAGAAAGAAGAAATGCAAAGAAGTCTAGGATCTCTCGAAGGTGATAAATCAAAAAGTGGGCTTGCACAGAATAATGATTTTATCGAGGATGTACCACTTGGTGAAATGACTCAAATGAACACCCAAGAATTTAAATACTACGGTTTTTATAATCGTATTAAATTTCAACTTGAACAGTTCTGGGGCAAAAGTATTAGCGAAAAAGCGCGCTCTCTCTATCGCAGCGGCCGAAGAATGCCAACTAACGATAATATGATTACTTCCGTTATTGTTGAATTAGATGAACGTGGAAATATTGTTAATATCAAAATTTCAGGAAGCTCTGGTGTTAGGGAGCTAGATCGTGCAGCGGTGGAATCGTTTCAAAAAGCTGGGCCATTTCCTAATCCTCCAAAAGGTTTAGTAGTTGATGGCAAAGCAGTTATTCAATGGGGATTTGTGGTTAGAAGTTAAAAAATAAAAAAGGACTCACGCATGAGTCCTTTTTTAAATAAGTGCCTAACCAAATCCTCCGAAAGATTTGCTGTGTGTGTTGGGCCTAATGCTTAATGTACGTTAGATTTTAAAATGTCTTTTAGCTTACCAATGCCTTCCATTAGTACATAATCGTTCCAAATAGAATCTAATTCTCTGATTGTTTCAACGATTTGAACTGCGGCCTGGTCACGTGAAATTTTTTGTTCTTCAGCAAGATGGTTAACTGCAACTTCCAAAGATTTCATAACAGGAGAAGAACAGATTTTTGAAAGGCGTTCTTCGTATGATGAATTTATTTTTCTTTCTTTGCTTTTAATAACAGCTGTATTTAATAATTGAACAGCGTCTTGGTAGTCGGTCATCATAACTTTTTTTATCTCTACGTCAAAAACATTTAAACGATAACTTTTAGGTGAGGTCGAGTATCATCGTTTTTATTTTTTTCGTAAAGGAAAAAGTTTTTTTTCTTCAACTTTTTTGGAGTCAAGAGAGAAAGTGATAGAAAAATATAAAATTCCCTCACAAAACTGATTAAAATGCCGAAATTTTTTTGTTTTTTTTACTTGCTTTCGAAAAAAGATGGGCGTGGAAACCCATCTTTAAAAATTTAACTTATAAAGATGCTAGAAAATTTGAATATTCTTCTGGAGAAAGTAGTGTTTGAAAATCTTGTGCATTTTTTACTTTAAGCTTAATCATCCAAGCATTCTCATATGGAGAATTATTACAAGTCTCTGGACTTGCTACAAGATCGTCATTAATGGCTACAACTGTTCCATCAATTGGAGAGTATAGATCACTTACTGATTTAATTGATTCAACAACACCAAATGCCTGACCATGCTTTAACTCTTTTCCAGCACCAGGAAGTTCTACGAAAACTACATCACCCAGTGAAGATTGTGCAAAATCTGTAATTCCAACAATTGCAGTATCACCTTCTAGTTTTACCCACTCATGCTCTTTCGTGTATTTTAAATTACTTGGTACGTTTGCCATTATTTATGTCCTCCCGTTACAAAAGCTTTTGTGTGCACAGAAGCTTCATATTGTTGATTTCTAATGTCGATGAAATATTTTTTATCCGCTAAAATTTTTGTTTTATCCACTAAGGCAAGTGCAATGCCTCTGTTATTTACTACAGACATTGTGCCAGAAGTTACTTTGCCTATAATTTCTTTATTAGAATTTAAAACGCTGTAGCCAACACGAGGAATCCCTTTTTCAAGAGATAGTTTTAGCAATTGATATTTAGGTTTATAAGTCTCTAGGGCAGCCTTAGCGATGAAATTTGGCTTATCAAGTTTTACAGTCCAAGCGAGCCCAGTATCTAGAGGAGTTACGTCATCGGTTAGCTCGTGTCCGTAAAGCGGATAACAAACTTCTAGACGTAAAACATCGCGAGCGGCTAAGCCACAGGGGATAGCACCATTAGCAATCATTTTAGTCCAAAGTTTTTTAATCATTTTGTGACTGGCAAAAATTTCAAATCCATCTTCACCTGTGTAGCCGGTGCGAGCTAAGATTAAGGTTTCTCCGTTGAAGGTTGCTTCACGAATTGAATAATAGGGAAATTCACTCTTGTCTAAAATTTCCATTTTAGTAAGTAGTTCTTCAGTTTTTGGTCCCTGAACAGCAACCAATGAATATTCATCAGAATGGTTTTTTAAATCAATTTTAAAGCCATTGGTTTTAGAATTGATCCAGTTCCAATCCTTTTCGATATTGGCCGCATTTACGCAAATTAGAACTCTTTCTGCGCCTAATTTATAGGCAATAAGATCATCGATCACTGTTCCGTTATCACGACAAAGCGGAGAGTAGACAGCTTTTAACATTTCGGCATTTTTAAAATCATTCGTCATGATGAAATCAACAAAGTTCACAGCATCAGGGCCAGTAACGATAAATTCTCCCATATGACTTACATCAAAAATGCCTACAGCATTTCTAATGGCCAAGACTTCTTCTTTTACTGAAGTATATTGAATTGGCATATCAAAGCCTGCAAACGGGGCCATCTTTGCTTTTAAACTTAAGTGATCATCATGTAATGATGTTTTTAGAAGAGTCATATTTTTTCCAATGAAAATTTTATTTGGATCTATTGTATAAGCTGTTTTCGGCGGCTTGTAAAAGGTTTTGGGCAAGACTTAAAATCGTCATTTTCCCTACACCGCCAGGAACAGGAGTGATGGCTTGAACGTGATCCACAACATCTTGAAAATCCACATCGCCGCAGGTTTCGTTATTGCTGGTTTTATTCATACCAACGTCAATGATGATTTGTTTCTTACTTTCACAAAGATGTTTTTTCTTTAAAAATTTTGCTTGACCCATAGCTGTGACGATAATGTCCGCTTCGCGAGTGATTTTTTCGATATTTAAAGTTGCGGTATGGCAAAGTGTGACTGTGGCGTCGCGATTAGTAAGCATCAGCGCAAGTGGTTTTCCAACAATTAAACTTCTGCCAATAATGGCAACTTTTTTTCCTTTTGGTTCAATTTGATAGAAATTCAAAAGCGTTAAAATTCCTTTGGGAGTACAAGGATAAAGTATTTTGTTTGAATGCTGATTTTTTAAAAGTGCAATTAAGTTTTCAGAATGAAAACCATCGACATCTTTGTGGCTTGGTATAAGTTCTCCAACATTTAAATGAGTTAAATGTTTTGGCAGAGGAAGTTGGATTAAACATCCATGGGTATTTTTATCGTCAGCAATTTTTTTAACTTCCGAAATAAATGAAGTTTCAGAAATGGCTTCATCAAGTTTGATAATTTCGCAAACAGCGCCAATTTTTTCACTAAATTTTTTTTTGTTTTCGGTGTAGATAATCGACGCAGGGTCATTTCCAACTAGAATGACTTTGAGTGTTGGATTTACACCTTTAGATTTTAGCTCGCTCGTGCGCAATCTAAGTGACTTTAAATGATTTTTGATTACCGCAGATGCTTTAAGTTC
>JACCDN010180337.1_pt1 | contig 15685 bp, 17 predicted proteins | sample 7441691 | NCBI WGS metagenome assembly JACCDN01 (sample SAMN15323439, study PRJNA562643) | freshwater metagenome | isolation source: river surface water | place: USA:Blue River Watershed | collected 2017-08-16
AAAGTCCATGGTTTTGTAATCAACACATTTGGGTCTGAAGTCAACGCAATCCAATCGGGAAAATTGAAAACTCCCAACTGAAATTGATAGAAAAACAACAATGAAACGAGAAAACACAACACATTCCAAAAGATAAGCCTAAAGGCTACTCCTCCTAATTGATATTGCATTTTTAAATCGTCTAGTATACTACTCATGTATTCTTCTATTTATAATCGTGTCCAACTAATTCCAGCGATTGGAATTGAACTGATTCTTTTTCCAATACCACATAATAAGAAAGCCAAATAAAGCACCTCCTACGTGGGCAAAATGGGCAATTCCGCCGCCGCCAAAAATAGATTTACCTGAAATTCCTAAATACAAATCAACCAAAACCAAACCCGGTACAAAGTATTTAGCTTTGATAGGAATAGGCACAAACATCAAAGCCAATTCGGCATTAGGAAACATAAATGCAAAAGCAACAATGATTCCGTAAATCGCTCCCGAAGCACCAACAGCAGTTCCTATGTAGGCGCTAGTGAAATTCTGGAACTGAGACACAGTCAATAATTCTTGCCATCGGGTATCAATTTTACCTTCATTAAGCAATTGCAAAATTTCAGCTTTCGAAAAACCATTAGACAACAATGTATTCAATCCTTCTTGAAAATGATAATAATTCACTCCTGTGTGTACTAAGGCCGAACCCAATCCGCAAGAAATATAGAAAAACAAGAACTTCTTACTTCCCCAAAATAGTTCTAAAGCCGACCCAAACGAATACAATGCAAACATATTAAAGAAAATATGCATAAATCCGCCGTGCATAAACATATAAGTAATGGGTTGCCAAGCTTTAAAAGCAGGGTTTTCAGGAAAAAACAAGGCTAAATATTGATACGCAGGACCAGATACCAGTAATGTACCGATAAAAAACAAAATATTAATAATGATTAACTGTTTAACAGTCTCGGTCATATTTCTCATAGGGCAAATTTTTTATCTATATCTTCCACACGCATCGTGATGAAAGTAGGTTTTTGAAAAGGGGAAACATTAGGCTCTTTACACGCAAACAATCCGTTAACCAAATTTTCTTGTTCTTTTTCGGTCAAATAACTTCCTGTTTTAACCGCCAAACTTTTCGCCATCGATTTGGCAATCGTATCGTTTTGACTGAAACTACTTTCAGGAATACCGTCCTGCAAATCACTCAACAATTGTTCCAAAACTAACGAAACTTCACTTTCAGTGATATTAACTGGAATACCTGAAATAACCACGTGGTCTTTCTGAGTTTCTTCAAAAACAAATCCGGTATTCATCAAAGACAACTGCAATTCGGCAATTAACTCCATCTCGTTCTTAGAGAAATACAAATTCAATGGAAACAACAATTGCTGACTCGATGCTTGATGCACCGTCATATTAACCAAGAATTGTTCATACAAAACTCGTTGATGCGCACGTTGCTGATCTACAATCACCATTCCTGATTTGATTGGCGAAACAATGTATTTTTTATGAATTTGATACGTTCTATGTACAGTCGGTTCAGCATCTTCCAAATCAAACAAAGAAGACGTAACTTCTTCATTTTCAAAACTAAAATTACTGGAGGCCGAAAGCGTTTCGGTTTCTTGTTTTAGCCCCACATACAGCCCTTCCCAACTCGAAGCAATTTCTGTTTTTTTATAATTGGAACCAGAACCCGAATAGGATTTTGTAGGTTGCGTCTCTGCAAACGGATTAAAATTAGCATCGACCTGAACCGTTGGCATAGCCCCTTCCATATCTTTATAATGATACGGAGTGTCTAAATTAGCATCGCGATCAAAGTCCAAAACAGGAGCTACATTAAATTGCCCCAAACTGTGTTTGATAGCTGCTCTCAAAATAGCATACAAGGCTTGTTCGTCGTCAAACTTAATCTCCGTCTTAGTAGGATGAATATTAATATCAATCGTATGCGGAGGAACCGATAGAAATAAGAAATAACTCGGCTGTGCACCATCTTTTAAAATTCCGTCATAAGCCGCCATTACCGCATGATGCAAATACCCGCTTTTGATGTATCGGTCGTTCACAAAAAAGAATTGCTCTCCCCTATTCTTTTTGGCAAATTCAGGTTTGCTCACAAATCCTTGGATTTCGACTAGTTCTGTTTCTTCTTGAACTGGAACTAATTTTTCATTGGTTTTACCCGAAAAAATAGCGACAATTCGCTGTCTAAAATTCGATTGAGGCAAATTGAACATTTCACTACCATTATGGTAAAACGTAAAATGAATGTTGTGATGTGCCAAAGCAACCCGTTGAAACTCGTCAATGACATGACGGTATTCCACAATATCCGATTTCAAGAAATTACGCCGTGCCGGAATATTATAAAACAGATTCTTAACCGCAAACGAAGTTCCTTTGGGCAAAACCGCTACTTCTTGGGAAACAAATTTACTTCCCTCAATAATGAGATGCGTTCCCAATTCTTCCTGATCTTGCTTGGTTTTCATCTCCACATGAGCAATCGCTGCAATCGAAGCCAAGGCTTCGCCACGAAATCCTTTGGTATGTAATGAAAATAAATCTTCAGCCTGACGAATTTTAGAGGTAGCATGACGTTCAAAACACAAACGCGCATCAGTCACACTCATACCCACACCGTTATCAATTACCTGAATCAAAGATTTTCCGGCATCTTTGATGATTAACTTGATGTCGGTTGCTTTAGCATCCACTGCATTTTCCAATAACTCTTTCACTACCGAAGCCGGTCGTTGCACCACTTCACCAGCGGCAATTTGATTGGCAACATGATCAGGAAGCAATTGAATAATACTCGACATCAAAAAAAATTTAATTGTTGGGGTTAATTTGTGATTGAACCACAAAGCACAAATTTAGGGAATTTATACTTGGTTTTAAAACATCCGTAATTACAAAAAACAGAAAAGAGTGACTTAAAAGTCTTGTTCTTGTCAAACTGAACTTGTTTGCTTCGCCTGTTCGCGATCGCTCGGGTCAGTTTCTTAAAATAATTGATTGACAATTTTATTTATAGATTCCGAAATGAATTCGGAATGACAAAACTCGTGCTTTTAGACACCCTCGTTCAGGTATATTATTTTAACTATTCTTCTATTTGCAACGGATTGTTCTCAATTTGTAATGCCCCACTTCCTAATAAGTGTTGATTATCAATTTGATGAGACAATGAAGCTTGTTGACGAATAAATGCCATTTTAATAGCTGCAATAGCTGCTTCGGTTCCTTTATTTCCGTGAATGCCACCACTTCTATCAATAGACTGTTGCATCGTATTGTCTGTCAACACACAAAAAATAACGGGAATATCAGTTTGTACATTCAAATCTTTAACCCCTTGTGTTACGCCTTCGCAAACAAAATCAAAATGCTTGGTTTGTCCTTGAATGACACAACCAATTACAATAACCGCATCTACATTTTGTGTTTGCAGCATTTTCTTGGCACCATACACTAATTCAAAACTTCCAGGTACGTTCCAACGAATAATCTGTTGTGGAGGAACTTGATTTTCTATCAACGCTGCAAAAGCACCATTATACAATCCTTCGGTAATGGTTTCATTCCATTCTGCCACTACAATCCCAAAACGAAAGTTGCGTGCATCAGGAACACTATTTTTATCGTATTCTGATAAATTTTTATTTTCGGTAGCCATCGTTAATTGATTTTTAAAGGTTTTAGGTTAAAGATAAAAATAAAGGTTAGAAATTACAACTAATTAGACAAAATCTAATTGCATTATAATTGCTAACCTAAACTTTATTTGGGTATTTGACTATTGCGCCAATCCAATCAATACATCTACTGAAGCAGCTTCAGGAGTAGTATCATAATTATCTTTAATATCGGTAAGGTATTTTAAAGCGTCTTCTTTTTTCCCTAAAGCCAAAGCCGTTTTACCTGCTTTCAATAAGAAACGAGGTGTTGTAAAATCATTTTTACTTGCTTCTGCTGCTTTGATATAATTTTCTAAAGCTTCTTTTGGTTGATTTTTTTGAGCGTAAGCATCTCCGATAGCTCCTTTAGCCAAAGCGCCCAAAATCATATCTTTAGATTCAAACTTGCTTAAGAAATCAATTGCTTCAGCATATTTACCTGTATTCAAGTAAGCAATACCTGCATAATAGTTCGCTAAATTTCCTGCATCAGTTCCTGAATATTCGTCAGCAATTTTAATGAATCCGAATTTACCCTCAGAACCATTCAATGACAATTTATACAAAGAGTCACTAGCTACTCCATCAGTTGCTTTTTGGAAATTTTGTTGTGCCACAAACATTTCATTTGCCGCTTCTTCTTCTTTTGGTGTAGCAATGAATTTTTCAAATGCTAAATACCCAACAGTTACCATAGCAATTGCAGCAACAAAACCAATAATTACTTTTTGATTTTTAGCAACAAAATCTTCTGTTTTTGAAGCAGTTTCATCTAATTTTGAGAAAACACCAGCAGTTGTACTGTCTTTTTCATCAATCTGAACGTCTTCAACAACTTCTTTTACTTCTTTTTCTTTCGGGGTTTTATATCCTCTTTTATTATAAGTGGCCATTTCAATTTAATTTAGTGAGTGGCAAAAATAAAATTTTTATTCAAATCTAAAAGGCATTTTATGGATATTTTTCAATAATTTGCGGGCAGTTTGAAAAAGCGCTCTAATAAAGCCCCATTCTTCATTCCAGCAAGACAAAAAATGTATTTAAAAAAGATTTCATTATTCAATTACAAGAACTTTTCTGAAGCTAATTTCGAGTTTGACACCAAAATCAATTGTTTTGTTGGAAAAAACGGAATCGGAAAAACCAATGTACTCGATGCGATTTACCATCTATCATACGGAAAAAGCTATTTCAATCCACTTGCTGTACAAAATATTAAACACGGCGAAGAGTTTTTTGTCATTGATGCCGAATTGGAAAAAGAAAATCGTGCCGAACAAATTGTTTGCAGCCTGAAAAAAGGACAAAAGAAAATCTTAAAACGCAACGGAAAAGTTTACGACAAGTTTTCAGACCACATTGGTTTTGTTCCCTTAGTGATTATTTCGCCAGCCGACAGGGATTTAATCATCGAAGGAAGCGAAACGCGTCGCAAGTTCATGGACAGCGTCATTTCACAATTGGACGCGCTTTATTTGCAACAGCTCATTCAATACCAAAAAGTAATCAGCCAGCGCAATGCTTTGTTGAAGTACTTCGCCTTGAATCACGTCTTTGACAACGATACTTTATCCATATATAATGAACAACTCAACGGGTTTGCGCAATCTATTTTTGAAAAAAGAAAGTCGTTCATTGAAGAGTTTATTCCGATTTTCAACAAACACCACCAAGCTATAACCGATTCTCAAGAAACGGTTCAACTCGTGTATGAGAGTCATTTATTTGAAAAGGATTTGGCAACACTCTTACAAGAAAATATCAATAAAGATCGTGCTTTACAATATACTAGTGTTGGGATTCACAAAGACGATTTATCGTTTGAAATCGATGCACACCCAATCAAAAAATTTGGTTCCCAAGGCCAGCAAAAATCGTTTTTAATTGCCTTAAAATTAGCGCAATTTGAATTCTTAAAAAAACAAAGTGGCGTGAAACCCATCCTACTTTTTGATGATATTTTTGACAAATTAGATGAAAGTCGCGTAGCTAAAATTGTAGAAATGGTGAACAGCGATACTTTTGGACAACTCTTTATTTCTGATACTCACCCTGAACGAACAGAAACCATCGTTAAATCAACGCATCAGAGCTACAAAATTTTCAATTTATAACTTTTATTTAAGACGCTCATCAAAGTATCTGAGGAAAAATTTACATAAATTAGCGTATCACATTAGTAAAACAACTTGATTATGAAACTACAAAAAATAGCACTAGCACTACTTGTTTTTGCATTAGCTTCTTGCAACGGACAAACTCAAAAAAACAGCAAACTAATCGACCCTGTTGCATTTAAAAAAGAAATAGCAGCTACGCCAAATGCTCAAATTTTAGACGTAAGAACTCCAGAAGAATACGCTTCAGAACATTTACAAAACGCCCAAAACGTAAATTGGTTAAGCCCTGATTTTGTAGCTAACACTTCGAAATACGATAAGTCAAAACCTGTTTTTGTGTATTGCAAAAGTGGAAGAAGAAGCCATCTTGCAGCCGAAAAACTTGCGGAATTAGGCTTCACAACTATCATTGAAATGGAAGGCGGAATTCTTAAATGGACATCTGAAGGCTTATCTAAACCCGACGAAAAAAGAATAGGCATCACACAAAAAGAATATGCCGACTTGTTCAATTCGGATAAAAAAGTACTCATTGATTTTTATGCCGAATGGTGTGCCCCTTGTAAAAAAATGACTCCTTATTTATTGAAAATGCAAAAAGAATTAGGAGATAAAATGATTGTTATTCGTCTAGATGCTGATCAAAATAAAAGCCTACTTTCAGAAATGAAAATAAGCGAACTGCCGACTTTGTTATTGTATGAAAACAAGCAACTAAAATGGCAACATTCCGGTTACATCAGCGAAACTGATTTGAAAAAACAATTCTAAAGAACACTCTATGTTATCCAAAGACAGCCTACAATTTTTAGATGATTTAAAAGCCAACAACAATAGAGAATGGTTTTTAGACAACAAAAAAAGATACGAGACATTCAAAAAAGACTACCAACAATTAGTAGGCAATTTTCTGGATGTCATGAAACCTCTAGATCCTTCACTCGAGCTATTGGAAGTTAAAAATTGTACGTTTAGAATCAATCGGGACATTCGTTTTTCAAAAGACAAAACACCTTATAAATCACATGTTGGAGTTTGGCTTTCTTCAGGTAGCAAAGGGAACAATCGTTCCGGTTACTACGTTCATATCGAAAGAAACAAAAGCTTTATTGCGGGTGGATTTTATTGCCCTGAATCCGAGGATTTAAAAAAAGTCCGTAAAGAAATTGCCTTTTTTTACGACGATTTAGAGGCCATCCTGCAAGAGAAAAATTTCAAAAAAGAGTTTGGTGATTTTGACCGAAATGAATCCAGTGTGTTAAAAAATCCGCCTCGTGGATACGAAAAAGACCATCCCGCTATTGAGTTTTTAAAATTAAAAAGTTTTGAAGCCAGTCAAAAATTCGACATTTCAGAAGTCTTGAAAAAAGATTTTGTCGCTACAATGTCCAAAAAATTAATCGCTTTAAAACCTTTGAACGATTTTATCAATCGCGCGGTAACTACTGACGAATTTTAATTCGTATTTTTGAACTTTCAAAACGCATTTTATTCCATGACGCTACAACCTAATTTTTCTCTAAAAAACTACAATACTTTTGGCATTGAAGCCAAAGCAAAACAATTCACCGCGGTACATTCGTTAGCAGAGTTGAAAACCGTCTTAGTTGAAAACCCAACAGAGAAAAAATTTATTCTAGGAGGCGGAAGCAATATGCTTTTGACCCAAGACATTGATGCTTTAGTCATTCATATCGATTTGAAAGGCAAAAAAATCATTGAAGAAGATGATGATTTTGTATGGGTAGAAAGTCAGGCAGGCGAAAACTGGCACGAATTTGTACTTTGGACTATTGATCAAAATTTTGGCGGATTAGAAAACATGTCGCTGATTCCTGGTAACGTAGGAACTACTCCAGTGCAAAACATTGGTGCTTATGGTGCCGAAATCAAAGACCATTTTATTTCTTGCCAAGCAATCGCTATTGCCAATCAAGAAATGAGAACGTTTCAGAATGAGGAATGTCATTTTGGTTACCGAGAAAGCATTTTCAAAAATGAAGTCAAAGACCAATACATCATCACCTCTGTAGTTTTTAAATTGACCAAACGCCATCACAAAATCAACACTTCCTATGGTGATATTTTAGGCGAATTGGAGAAAAAAAACATCAAAAACCCTAGTCTAAAAGACGTTAGCAATGCCGTAATTGCCATTCGTCAAAGTAAATTACCCGACCCAAAAGAATTAGGGAATAGCGGTAGCTTCTTTAAAAATCCAATTGTTCCAAAATCAGATTTTGAGAAAATTCACCAACAATTTCCTGACATGAAATACTTCGAAGTTTCAGCCACCGAAGTCAAAGTACCTGCAGGCTGGTTAATTGAACAAGCGGGTTTCAAAGGCAAACGTTTTGGCGATGCTGGCGTGCATAAAAACCAAGCATTGGTCTTAGTCAATTATGGAAATGCTACTGGACAAGAAATTTTGGCCGTTTCAAAAAATATTCAAGACACTGTTTTTAGTACTTTCGGCATTCATATCGAAGCGGAAGTCAATGTGATCTAACCACTAACGTTTCTATTGAAGTTAACCAATTAAAAGGCAAAATAGCTTTCAAAAAATACTATTTATACTTTTAAATTTTACAATTGTATTCATACCTTTGCACTCGATTTTAAAAGACAATTTCCCCATGCTTATACTGCTGTACATTTTTATTGCCTTAGCTGCTATTCAATTGGTTTACTATTTAGGCGTTTTTGGAAAATTTGCTTTTGCAAAAGCACAAAAAATTACACCCAAAAGAATTCCTATTTCGGTAATCGTTTGTGCCAAAAATGAAGAAGAAAATGTAGCCAATTACATTCCGCTTTTAGCCGAACAAAATTACCCTGATTTTGAAATCGTTTTGATTGACGATGCTTCGGGCGACAATACATTAGAAATTTTCGAACAATTTGAAAAGCAATACCCTAATGTTCGTTTAGTAAAAGTAGAGAATAACGAAGCCTTTTGGGGCAACAAAAAATACGCTCTGACTTTAGGAATAAAAGCAGCCAAAAAAGAATACCTTCTTTTCACTGATGCTGATTGTTATCCTACATCAAAAGATTGGATTACCGCTATGAGTTCGCAATTTACCATGCAAAAAACAATCGTATTAGGCTATGGTAAATATGAAAAAATAGCCAACTCATTCTTAAATAAAATTATCCGTTTTGAAAATGTATTGAACACCATTCAATATTTTTCTTGGGCAAAATTAGGACATCCCTATATGGGTGTGGGCCGTAATATGGCCTACAAAAAGGAAGAATTTTTTAATGTAAACGGTTTTATAGACCACATGCAAATACGTACAGGCGACGATGAATTATTCATCAATCAAGCGGCAAACGGTAAAAATACCACTATTGCCTATACTCCTGAAAGTTTTTCTTATTCGAAACCAAAGACTACTTTTTCTGCCTTTTTCAATCAAAAAAGAAGACAAATTGCCACCGCTAATTACTTTAAATCAATAGACCAATTGCGATTAGGGATTTTTTACGGTTCCCAATTGTTATTTATCTTAATGGCAGCTATTTTGTTAGCATTTCAATTGGAGTGGATTATCGTTTTAAGCATTTTTGTGGTGCGTTATTTGGTGGCTTGGACTGTAGTTGGATTTGCAGCTGGAAAATTAAAAGAAAACGATATTAAATTGTGGTTCCCTGTCGTTGAAATTGTGCTTATCTTTACGCAAGTGAATGCGTATTTTACCAATTTATTCTCAAAACCAATCCATTGGAAATAACCCAACAAATAGAAAAAGCAAAACAAGGCGATCAAACTGCCTTTACTTTTCTATTGGATTATTATTGGAATGAAGTTTTTGCCTTTATGCTAATTCGTACTGAAAATGAAACGGATGCTGAAGACATCACCATCGAAACCTTCTCTAAGGCTTTCGACAAAATCAGCACCTATAATAACGAATTTCAGTTCAATACGTGGTTGATTGCTATCGCCAAAAACGGACATATCGATTTATTGCGAAAAAGAAAATCAAGTCTCTTTGTTGAAATTACCGAAGACGAAGACCAAAAAGCACACAATGTAGCCGACACGACGCCTTCTGTAGAAGACAAATTAATCACAGAACAAAACCTTTCGCAATTATTGAAATTCATCAAAGAATTGAAACCGCATTACCAAGAAGTGATTCAAATGCGGTATTTTCAAGAAATGAGTTATCAAGAAATAGCCAACAAAATTGACGAACCACTCAGCAATGTGAAAATTAAAATTTTGAGAGCCAAAAAATTATTGGCCGAAATCATTCAAAAAGGAAAATAATACTAACACTATTTTTTAACTTTTGTTAATCCAAAATAAGGACATTCAACTCAACTACATTCCTTATATTTGTAACCGAAAAATTGATTGTATGGAAACTGTTTTAGAAAATAAATTACCTACGTCTAAGCCCAAATGGTTGCGTGTAAAATTACCTATTGGTCAAAAATACACGGAATTGAGAGGTTTAGTAGACAAATACAGCCTGAACACTATTTGCACCTCCGGAAGTTGTCCCAATATGGGCGAATGCTGGGGAGAAGGTACTGCAACCTTTATGATTTTAGGTAATGTTTGTACGCGTTCTTGTGGTTTCTGCGGGGTAAAAACAGGCCGTCCAGAAACAGTCGATTGGGACGAGCCTGAAAAAGTAGCCCGTTCTATTAAAATTATGAACATCAAGCATGCCGTAATTACTAGTGTGGATCGAGATGATTTAAAAGATGGGGGATCTATCATTTGGATAGAAACAGTAAAAGCCATCCGAAGAATGAATCCGAACACGACCTTAGAAACCTTAATTCCAGATTTTCAAGGCATCGAAAGAAACTTAGACCGCATCGTAGAAGCCAACCCTGAAGTAGTTTCGCATAATATTGAAACTGTACGCCGCTTAACTCGTGAAGTGCGCATACAAGCCAAATACGATCGTAGTATGGAAGTATTACGTTATTTAAAAGAAAAAGGAATCAACAGAACCAAATCAGGTATTATGCTTGGTTTAGGCGAAGAAGAGGAAGAAGTATTGCAAACACTTCGTGACTTACGCGCTGCCAATGTGGATGTGGTGACCATCGGTCAATACCTGCAACCAAGTAAAAAACATTTACCAGTAAAAGAATACATCACGCCAGAACAATTCGAAAAATACGAAAAATACGGATTGGAATTGGGTTTCCGTCATGTAGAAAGTGGCGCTTTAGTTCGCTCTTCGTACAAGGCACAAAAACATATTCTTTAAACGATATACTTATACTTTGAAAATTAGAATTGCTATCAATGGTTTTGGAAGAATTGGTCGAAATCTTTTTCGATTGCTCTTTAATCATCCTCAAATAGAAGTGGTTGCCATCAATGACATTGCCGATACAAAAACGATGGCACATTTGGTAAAATACGATAGCATTCATGGGGTTTTACCCTTTGAAGTCAGCTCAAATGATACCGGAATTATAGTCAACGGCAAGCACATTCTTTTCTCCCATAAAAAAAGCATTGCTAATTTGGATTGGAAAAGTCTCCACATTGACTATGTTATTGAATCAACCGGAAAATACAAGACATTTGACGAACTCAACGCCCATATTTTGGCTGGAGCCAAAAAAGTAATTCTATCCGCGCCCTCTGAAGTAGACAGTATAAAAACAGTAGTTTTAGGAGTAAATGAATCGATACTTGACGGAAGCGAAACCATCATTTCTAACGCGAGTTGCACGACCAACAATGCGGCACCGATGATTCAAATCATTGACCAATTGTGCGGAATCGAACAAGCGTACATCACAACTATTCACTCATTTACCACCGACCAAAGTCTACACGACCAACCTCATAAAGACTTACGCCGCGCGCGTGGCGCCAGTCAATCTATAGTACCAACCACAACTGGAGCAGCTAAAGCCTTGACTAAAATTTTCACGCATTTAGAAAATAAAATGGGAGGTTGTGGCATTCGTGTTCCCGTTCCTGACGGCTCTTTAACCGACATTACCTTTAATGTAAAACGAGCGATAACTATTGAAGAAATCAATGCGGCTTTCCAATTGGCATCACAAACTAATCTAAAAGGAATAGTAGCCTATACCGAAGATCCGATCGTTTCTGTAGATGTAATTGGTAATACCCATTCGTGTGTTTTTGACGCACAACTCACCTCTGTGATTGACAAAATGGTAAAAGTAGTAGGTTGGTATGACAATGAAATTGGCTATTCTTCCCGATTGATTGATTTGATTTTGTATACCAACAATCAGTCAGTATAATTTATTTTTTCAAATAGTCCAATACTGTTGCATCAAATTCATTTGAATCAACCATAAACGAAGTGCGAATGGGCAAATAATACAATTGATCTTTCAACTCCGAATCTTTCAAACGAACATAATCTTTTTCAGTAGTCACCAGCATTTTATCACCTGTTTGTTGTTTAATTTGTTGAATATCACTTTCCGTAAAATGATGATGATCGGGATAGGTCAAACAAATAGATTCCGAGTTTTTTAAATAATTAAAAAAGGAACTTGGTTTTGCAATTCCTGCTACGAGAACACAAGCTGTTTGCTGAATAGTTGTCACTGGAACAGAAGCTGTTTTTGAAAACACAAAATCATCATAAACTATACTGCTAAAATAAACAGGGGCTTTAGCATATTGCTTTATTTTCTGCTTAATTAGATATTTTTGTTCTTCAGAAAGTGTTGCAGGGCATTTGGTTACTACAATCGCATCTGCTCTTTGAGCGCCACTTCTTGATTCTCTTAAATTACCCGTAGGCAATAGAAAATCATCTGCAAATAAATCATCGTAAGCTGTAAGTAAAATATAAAACCCCGCTTTGACTTTGCGGTGTTGAAAAGCATCATCTAACAAGATAACTTGAGGCGGATGGCTTTGTGCCAATAACTGCTCAATACCATTTTTCCTATCAGCATCTACTGCTACTTGAATTGATGGAAATTTTTGGTAAAATTGATACGGTTCATCGCCTAAGGTTTCAGCTGTAGCATTGGCATTAGCCAAAACAAATCCTTTCGATTTTCTTTTATACCCTCTACTCAAAGTAGCTATTGTGTAACGTTCAGAAAGTAACCGAATCAAATATTCTATCTGTGGTGTTTTACCTGTTCCGCCCACACTCAAATTCCCCACGACAATAATAGGAAGTTCAAACGAATACGATGCTAAGATACCTTTGTCAAACAAAAAATTGCGAATACTCGTGATGAAACCATACAGAATAGCGAAAGGGAATAGTATTTTTCGGAGAAGATTCATAGAATTTATTTATCAGAATAATGACCCATTGCAGAAATAACATCGACAACAACCAAATCATCATTAACAGTATAAATTAATCGGTCTTTTGAGTTGATTTGCCTAGACCAAAACCCAGATAAATTGGATTTTAAAGCTTCGGGTTTGCCAACCCCCGAATAGGGAGTTTCAGATAATTCATTTAAAATTATTGCTATTTTTTTGATACTAGTTTGATTGCCAGACTTTAAATGTTTAGCAATTTGCTTCTTTGCTAAATCTGTTATTTCAACCCTAAACTTCCCCATATATCATTCGGATCTACTATTGTTCTGTTTTTACTTTTTTGAGCTTTTTTTACCATTGCAACAAATTCAGGATCATAGGGACTTTCCTCAATTTTATTAGAATCCGTTTCAATAATTTCAATTCCTTTTACCCCTTTAAAAAAAGATTCAGACATCGCCATAAAAGCTTTACCTGCCTTAGTGCGTTCGTTGATTTTAATGGTTATTGTAGTCATAATTATTGATTTTTGAATTACAAATATACAAAAATAGCCGTACTTTTTAATTTCATGAGAAACAGGAAAATAAGCACAATACAGCCAACTTATAATTTTTTAAACTCATCGCGTTTTAGAAGCAAAAAATCCAACAGCGCCAATTGATTATTACTTTTTTCTAGTAATCTAGCTTTTGGATCGGCATCACAAAATTGGAGAAAAAGCGCTACTTCTTCCTCTTTCAAATGCAAAGTTTTACTATAAAAATCAGATTTAAAATTGTTTTTCACTAGGTCTTTAAATACTATTGTAGGCGATTCCACTTTCAAAATTTTCTTTTCATTTGCAAATAATCTACTTATCATATTGGCAATTTTAAAAAAATCCAATCCTGTTGTTTGTCCATCATAAACCCCAGGATTTTTAAGCGTTTTTTGAAACTTATCTATAGCTAATTCGTCCAATTTACTTTGTTCAAATTGTTGGTCTTTACTCAAGCGAATGGAGGGTGTTTTGAAAATCAGAACCTCTTGCAGCTCTTCCGGCTTCTTTACTAAAACTACTAAATTATCTTGCTTTAGCATCATATCCACATCAATTACAACACGTTTTAAATCGAATCCCTTAGCAATAAAAATTAGAATTTCCCCAAGTTTACCAGTTAGAACAAACTTACCTTCATTATTAGTAAGGGTACTTTTTTTGGAATTAAAATTTACGACATCTACTTTTGTCATTGGGAAATTATCCGATAAAACTGTACCTTTAATCGATTTTTCGGATTGAGAAAAACCAATTTGAAAAAATAAGAACAAAAAAGCTATTTTTAATTTCATTTTCATTGGATTTGGGTAGTCAAAAATACCATTCAACGAAAATAAAACTCACAATAAAAAGATAAGCTATTGTTAAATTACGTTAAGATGAATTAAATGAAAATAAAAGATATAATCCCTATACTCGAAGAAATGGCTCCTTTGGCCTATGCCGAAGACTTTGACAATGTAGGACTCTTAGTAGGCAATCCAAAAAACGATGCCACTGGAATTTTAGTGTGTCACGATGCCTTAGAAAGCGTTATCGACGAAGCCATTACTAAAAATTGCAATTTGGTAGTTTGCTTCCACCCGATTCTATTCTCAGGGTTGAAAAAAATTACGGGTGCAACTTATGTAGAGCGCGCCATTATCAAGGCCATTAAGAACGACATTGCCATCTATGCCGTTCATACCGCTTTAGACAATCATCCTGAGGGTGTTAATAAAATATTCTGCAATGCCTTAGGACTGAAAAATACCAAAATCCTCATTCCAAAAGAAAATTACATTCGCAAATTAGTCACCTACACTATACCTGAAAATGCGGATGAAGTTCGCAATGCTTTATTCAATGCAGGAGCTGGAAGTATTGGCAATTACGACAACTGCAGCTTCAACTCGAAAGGTATCGGGACCTATATGGGCAACGAACACAGCAATCCCGAAATTGGCGAACGCTTTGAATTTGTACAAGGAGACGAAATCAAAATCGAAGTTACGTTTGAAAAACACCTTGAAACTAAGATTTTAAAAGCTTTATTCCAAAGTCATACTTACGAGGAAGTGGCTTACGAAATTTATGACCTAAAAAACCAACATCAAAATATTGGTTTGGGAATGATTGGCGAATTAGAAACTCCCATGAACGAGAAAGAATTTCTTGTATGGGTAAAAGATACAATGCAAGCCGGCGGCATCCGACATTCGCAATTGCTTCAAAAACCAATTCAAAAAGTAGCCGTTTTGGGAGGAGCCGGAAGTTTTGCTATTAAAAATGCGATTCAGGCAGGAGCCGATGCTTTTTTAACTGCTGATTTGAAATACCATCAGTTTTATGAAGCCGAAAATCAATTACTTTTGGCCGATATTGGACATTTTGAAAGCGAACGGTATACAAAAAATTATATTGTTGACTTTCTTAGAAAAAAAATCCTTAATTTTGCCATCATTTTTTCAGAAGAAAATACAAATCCAGTTAAGTACTTATAAAATATGGCGACTAAAAAAGAATTAAGTGTCGAGGACAAGTTAAGAGCAATTTACGATTTACAATTAATTGACTCTAGAATTGACGAAAT
>JACCDN010274572.1_pt1 | contig 15683 bp, 19 predicted proteins | sample 7441691 | NCBI WGS metagenome assembly JACCDN01 (sample SAMN15323439, study PRJNA562643) | freshwater metagenome | isolation source: river surface water | place: USA:Blue River Watershed | collected 2017-08-16
AATACGGTCAGTGTGAGCAACGAAGCGTTGCAAGTACAGCCGCTAAACGGTCAATGGCCACTGCCAACGGGCGCAGCCAAAGAAGCGGGCGGGCATCTTGAATCGATCGATGCAAAAGCCGATGACTTTGCAAAAGAACTGACTGTGCGCAATCTGCGAGACACGCTCAATGATGTGCGAGACATCGCGATGCTCTCAAGCGCAAGCCTCACGGCGATCAAAGACAAGACGAACAAGGACTTAGCCACAGAAACAGGCAATTTGAGCAATATTGCAAGCGACGTGCTGGCCCTCTATAACGTTGCAAATCAAAATTTGGCAAAAGACCAATCGTTGGTCGATATTTGGACTCAAGTTTCAACTTTGCGTTCGGTTGCAGAGACCGGCCTAGCCAAAGAAGAGGGCAACATTCGCACGATGGCCAAGGGCATCGGTCTGCAAAACGATGTGTGGGCGGGTACTGGCAACGCGAGCGTGATCGGTCTATTGCGATCGATTTACACCATCGTTGAGAAAAAGCGTTTCACGATCACAGGCACTCCTGAATATGCTGTTGGACCGAAGACCATCACTATTGCAGCTGGGGCGGTATCAATCGCGATTGAAAACCCCAGCAAGATCGATTGTGCAATCCAAGGCGCAAGTGCTACAGCCGCTGGAGTGATCAAAGCTGGGCAAGCTGTATCAATGACAGTGCCGACCGACGGACGGCTTGAGGTCTACACAGTCACTCTGCCAGCGGGCTGTGAAATCAGTTTGCTTGTGCAACGCGCCGTGCTTGCGCCATGACATCGATCGCAACCGTCAAGCCGCCGCGCGAGCTCGACTATTTGTCGGGCCAATGGGTGACTGATCCGACGAGAAACGTTACCGTGGGTTCACTCGCCACATTTGATCCTGCCGTGTCGCGAGGCATTTTGCTGGTAAGCAATGATGTCTTGATGCAGCCCACAATCATTGAAGGATTTAGGGTGGGCAGTCGATACCGATGTTCAATTGGTGGGCAGTTCAGTGCTGGGACTGTTTGGGTGCAATTACGATGGAGGGCCAATCGCACAGGCGCATACGTCGGCAATAACTTGAGAGTGCGGGGTAGTCCATTATCGTGGGGGCAAAACGGATTGCCATTTTCTGAAACGATATTCACTTGCACCGAGCAAAATTTCGAAATCAGTTTGGAAGTCACATATGTTTCTTCGAGTATTCAGACGGCGAGATTTATCGCTGCCAATCTCTCGTTTTTCGAAATCGAGGAGTTGCCTTGATGACTTATGTTCGACGCATCACACCCAATTTCGAAAAAGACCACTTGAGCGGCCAGTGGAAATTTGCATCAACGGTCATTGGCATCGATGCAGAGTTCACGTTCAGCAGAAGAATTGGTGGATTGGAAGTTTCGACCAAGTATTTCAGAGGTTTTAAGCCAGGTAAGTACTATCGCATTCGGTATGGCAACGTTGCGATTGGAACAACCAGTTACGCAGACGTGCGTCTGTATGACTTGGCGCGCAACGCGAATCTCTTGGGGGGTATTTGGTTGCATAGCTACGATGTTTCGACAAGTCGGGCGCAGTTACCACTTTCGCAATTTACATTTTTGGCAACCGGGCTCGAACGGTTGACCCTGCGTATCGTTTCTACAAACGGCCTGCTGTCCATGAATACCGGCCTGTCGCACATCGAAGTGCAGGAAATTCGATAGAGGTTGCGCGATGACACAGATCAAACGATTGATTCCGACAACGGTCGAGAAGGACATGCTCAGTGGGCAATGGCAGTTTGACACGATTGCTGCGAACGCGAGCGCTGCGTTTTCCATTTTGACGAATTTCGGCGGACTGACTTTAGACCCGGAGTACGGCCTGAATGCCATAACCGGTTTTAAGCCCGACAGGTTGTATAGGTTTCGCTACGGCGGCTCGATGAACGGCTCGAACGGCATTGTGGGAGTCAAGCTTTTTGATATCCAACAAGGCACGTACATGAGCGCCGAAACGCAATTTATTGGAACCACTGTATCAACTACAAAAACACAGGTGCCGGTGGCGCAGCAGACCTTTTGGTCTACAGGCTTTGAGCGATTGGCCCTGCGCATCGTGCCGTTTCCCTCTGGGTCGCTAACTTTGCGGAACTCGTATTCATTTTTTGAGGTGATTGAGATTTAGCAACGATGCCAAAAACGAATTCAAACAAATGTTCGCCGGTTAACTCATCGGCGTAACTTGAAAAATGAATGGACAGCAATGAGCCGCACAGACAGCCAAAGCAAAACCTTCAAAAGATTTGCAACAGCATTTGGGGTGACACACGTCACGTTATCCTCAAAATCTGCGTTTGCCGCAGCCGCAACTGGCGCGACCGCTGCATTAACGTCGTCAGCTTTGGGGTTCGATCCAATTGCGTGGGGAATTGGTGGTCTGGGTGGCGCATTCATTTGTTTGCGTGGTGAGCCTCTACCGCGCAAAGAGGCGGCGGCGAACATCATGCTTTCCATCATGTTGGGGGGCATTGCGTCACCCGTTGCCTACGCGATGGTGGCTGCACAGTACCCGCAGCTGGCAAACATTCCCGGGCAATACTTGATCGCTATCGTTTTCTGTTTTGGGTGGCCGCAGATTACAAAAATTATGGTCTCCTTGCTGATGCGTCGGTACGGCAACAACGTCAACAACTGAGGATTGCCAAGACCATGACCATGACCATGACCACAAGAATCATTTGTGCACTCATTGCCATTTCAGCAATCATTCATTTTGGATTCATTTGCAATTTCTTAACGAAGCGCGCAACAATGAAAATAAAAATTTCAGCGATTTTTTCGGTAACAGCGGGTGCTATGTTGCTGGGGTGCGCGCTTGATCAAAACAGGTCAAGCGAAATGATGAACTACCTCATTGTTTTATCCGTTGCATTCATGGCCTACGAAATTGCAAAGTGGCTCGATGGTTTGCACCTTTGCCGCTTTTACGCAAATAGGAAAGTCGCAAAATCATGAGAGCCGGAGATTTGGACAGCGCAATCACAGTGCTCAGACGCTCGGACGGAGAAGACAGCATCGGCCAACCGCTTGATTTGTGGGAAGAGTTTTTGACGACATGGGCTGATATACGCTATCAAAGCGGCATCCAGCAGCTCGGGGCTGATGCCCTCAATGCCGGCTCAAAATGCAGCATGCGCGTGCGCCGTGGCAATAAAACAAAGCTTATCGTCATTGGTATGCGCGTTAGTGCAAAAGGCGAGTTGTTTGAGATTCTTGACGTGATACCGCAAGACAGGATAGCCATCGACTTGATATGTGAGGCCGTGCGATGAGTACCTTTTCCATTAGTCTCGACAATCTCGGCATAAAAGCTCAACTTGCTGGCTTTGAAGAGGACATTGCTCAAGCACTCAGGCCTGCAGCGCAGGCTGGTGCCCAAGTTCTTTACAACGAAGTTAGAAAAAACATCAGTTTTGTTGGCAAGAAAACAGGCAACTTATCCAGTAGTATCTACCAAGCCTACAGTAAAGATAACAGTAAAGATGGCAAGGTGCAGGCTTACCACATCAGCTGGAATGCTCGCAAAGCACCACACGGTCACTTGATCGAGTATGGCCACGTACAAACGCATGTGACTGTGATCAGTAAGAAAACTGGAAAGTGGATCACGCTGAAAAATAAACCGCTTGCATCGCCAAAAATTGTTGGCGCTCGGCCTTTTATTAGACCAGCCATGGCGCAATTTCCGCTGGCACTTGAGATTGCAAAAACAAGATTTTTCGAAGAGATCAAGAGGTTCAAATGATTTTGCACATTGAAAAGGCGCTTGGCGATGTGCTCAAAACAATTTGTCCGCGCGTTTTTGCAGACGTAGCACCTGTGAAAACAACGCTGCCATACATTGTCTATCGCCAATACGGTGGTCAACCGGTCGTTTATGTTGAAGGCGCGCTTGGCAACATCAGAAATTCTTACGTGCAGATCAACGTATGGGGCGCCACCAGAGAGCACTGCAACACCATTTCACTGCAGATTGAAAACGCGCTTGTGACAAGTCCATTGCTTCAAGCAACACCACTCAACGAACTCAGCGCTGCATTTGATCGGGACTCAAGCGTTCTCGGTTCGATGCAAGATTTCAGCCTTTGGGGGCCTCGTTAGGTTCTCAAAAACATAAACATTCAAACCCGCTGCTTAGCGGGTTTTTTTGTGCCCGAAAGGGATTCAGCTGCCACAAAGCATTTCGTTTTGTGGCTTTTTTTGTGCCCGTTTTGGGCTTTTTTGTCTAGGCATTGGTCTAGGAAAGGAAACATCATGGCCCAGGTACCAACCGGCTCAACATTTCATGTCGCTTCTACGTTTGGTGTAAGCAAGCAATTTTCGGATATTACGAACGCGGCGGAGGCGGAGATAACGTCTATTGCGCACGGCTTCAGTGATGGTGACATTGTTGAAGTGTCATCGGGCTGGGGACGAATCAACTTGCGTTCGTTTCGAGTCAAAAGTGTGACCGATGACACGTTTGTCCTCGAAGGCGCTGACACGTCGAAAACAAGTTTTTATCCAGTAGGAAATGGTGGGGGCTCTGTCAGAAAAGTCATCACATTCACACAAATTCTCACTGTGATGAATCCCGCTAGTTCAGGTGGCGATCCTAAAAAAGTCAACTACAAGTTTGTGGAATCAGAAATCGAATACAGCATCAACGATGGTTTTACGGCTGTGGATTACTCGATGGACTTGGATGCCGATTCGATTGGCACGCCCGGCTACGAAGCTCTCAAGGTTCTGACTGAATCACAGACAAGCACGATTTTGAAAATTCAAACAAAGTCTGGTTCGATTGTGCTGGTCCCTTGCACCGTTGCGCTCAACGAAGCCGTTTCATTCCAAGACGGCCAAATCAACCGCGTGAAAGCCTCGTTTTCAGGCAACAACCGCAGTACGCGCTACGCCGCTTAAAGGCGCAACAAATGATGCACCGACCTGGGCAGGTTCGCTCCTTTTGCGGGGGCGGCCTGTCTGGGCACGGGCTTTGTAAAACCTCCCGCAACAAGGATTAAAAATGAGCAAAATTCAATTAGGTAAACGCCCACAGAACTTCAAGAAAGTCATCAAATTTCCAATGCTCGACGGCACAACTGGTTCGATCCAGGTGACCTACAAATACCGCACGCGCAGCGAATTTGGGCAATTTATTGACCAAATGATGGCTGATGCCGGTGCTGTGAAAAGCGGTGACCCCGATGCGGAATTCAGCATGGCGGAGTTGATGACAAAGACCGCAGGTGCCAACGCGGACTATTTACTTGAGGTCATTGAAGAATGGAACCTTGACGAACCTCTGTCAAAAGATGCGGCCCAACAACTGGCGGACGAGGTGCCCGCTGCAGCCATGGCAATCATGGAGACCTATCGTCTCGCAATCACCGAAGGTCGGTTGGGAAACTGAGGGAGGCGGCTCGGGCCGCCTTTACAAAATCGCCGTCGATCAATGAAATGCGAGCGGCTGGCTTTGAGCCCGAGGACTATGAAACAGACCCTGTAGAGATCTGGCCTGAAAACTGGCCAGCGTGGGATTTGTTCTGCACCGTAAGTACGCAGTGGCGAACTGGCGGTATGGGTTCTTACATCGGCCTTGATTACGGTCCACTTTTCATTGTCATGGATCGCCGTGGATTGAAGGGCGATGAATGGCAAGACGCATTGAATGACATACGTGTGATTGAGGCTGAGGCTTTGGACACAATCAGAGGGCAGCAGGAATGACAGACTCTAGAAAAGCACAACTAGAAATAGCTGTTGATTCGACCGCTTCAGAAAGAGGGTTTGAGCGAATCGAACGGGCTGCGGACAAGACCACGCGCTCCGTAGCTTCATCAGCTGGTGTTGCGGCGAAGGGCATTGACGGAATTGGCAATGCTGCGAACACGGGTGCTCAAAAGCTTGATAAAGCAACAAAGAGCATGATCCCAAAAATTCAGCGTGTGACCGCTGAGATGGAAGCAGGAGAAAAGGGCACCGTCAAGTATTTTGAGGCTATGTCAAGGCTCAAGGGCGCAAATGTAGGGTTGTTGAGGCCCTATCTGGATCAACTAGATGCGGCAAAGGCGAAACAGGACGCTGCTGCCGGATCGCTCAACAAAATGGGCGTATCCGCGGCACAAACTGCTGCCGCAATGCGTGGCGTGCCAGCCCAATTCACCGACATCATCACAAGTTTGCAGGGTGGTCAAAACCCAATGACTGTGCTCTTGCAACAGGGTGGTCAGTTGAAAGATATGTTTGGTGGCGTTGGAAACGCTGCCAGAGCGCTTGGTGGATACGTTGCTGGCTTGGTGACGCCATTCACAGCTATGGGTGCTGCTGTTGCGGGTGTTGGTGTTCTTTGGTATCAGGCTGAAAAAGAAGCTCGCGAATATAGTAAAGCGTTGATCCTGTCTGGCAATGCTGCCGGCACAACGTCAGGTCAGATGCAGATCATGGCACAAGGCATTGCTAGTATTTCTGGCACTCAGGGGGCAGCGGCTGAAGCTCTGGCAATATTTGCTCAGAATTCTAAAGTCGGCAGATCAAACCTTGAGGAGTTTACCGGCGCCGCATTGAGGTTTTCAGAGGTGACAGGGCAATCGGTGGATGCCGTTGCCAAGCAATTCGCAGACCTTGCAAAAGACCCTCTTGAAGCATCTTTGAAGTTGAACGACGGCATGAATTATTTGACCGTCTCAACTTATAACCAGATAAAGGCATTGACAGAGCAGGGACGTGCAACTGAGGCGGCCTACTTGGCTCAGAAGACTTATTCAGACCATCTCAACAATGTAACCCCAGAGTTAGTTAAAAACATTGGGTATATCGAGCACAAATGGAATGCGGTTGCCAAGGCTGTGAAATCGGCTTGGGATTGGATGAAAGATATTGGGCGCGATTCAACAGAAAAGCAAATCGACGTAATTCGAGCGGAAATATTGAGACGCGAAGCTGGTGCAAAAAACATGTACGCGGGGTCAATGCTCGGCAGTCAAAATGCTAAAGAGTTACAGGCGTTGCGCGACAGAGAATCAATTCTACAAAGCGAAATCCGTCTATCTCAAAAAAGCGCGGAAATGAAAGCGGCTGAAGTTGAAAAGACCAAAGCAAGGGTCGAAGCCGACAAAGATGGTTTGAAGTACCTATCGGAGCGCCAACGAATGGAGCGTGACATCGCTCAGCAAACCGAAACGCTGACTCGTGCCGGTGCAAGCCGTGTAGAAATTGAACAGCGCATTGCACAAATCAAATCAAGCTACGCGCAAAAGAACATTGGCGACCAAAACGAAGTCGCTGATATCAGGGCCAAGATTGATGCGTCGAAAGAGTACATCGCTCGGCTGAGTGATATGTCCGTTCTTACGCCACAACTGACCGACGCTGAAAAGCAGTCGATGAAGATTCAGCGGGAGTTGGAGGGCGCAATCACTGGCACAGCTAGGGCCATGAAAGAGCAGGCGCTGGCCGCATCACAACAGCTGATTGGTTTGGAGCGGGTGCAGGGCGCTTTAGAAGATGCCAGAGGTATTTACCAGAAAGCATTGGCTCAAGAGGCTGCAAATGCCGTCTTGGGTAAGGGTACGACAGCGGTCGAGGCATACACACTGGCTGAATTCAAACGACAAGCAGCAGAGGCACAAGCCTCGGGTAAAAGTACGCCTGAATACATTGCTGCACTTGAGCAAAAAATCAGTGCGCAGGAGCGCTATGTTGCGGCTCTCAATGCTGCTGATTTCAAGACATTAAATGCAGGTCTCGATGAGTGGATGCGGTCTAGTCGTGAAGCCGACAAGCTTTATTCGAACGAGGCGCAGTTGGTCGGTATGACAAGCCTTGAAAGGGCAAAGATTGTTGCCCAACGTCAAGTGGAGTTGCAGCTTGCCAAAGAAATTTCAAAAATTGAACAGTCAAGCTTGAGTGAATCGGAAAAAGACCGATTGCGACAAAAAGCACGTGATACGGCGACCGTGGCTAGTGCGGCAGCAACCGCAAAAGCGGTGCAAGACGAATGGACAAAGGTCACGGATCAGATCAATCAAAGTTTGACTGATTCGCTAATGCGCGGTTTTGAAAGTGGCAAGTCGTTTGCGAAAAGTTTCCGTGATGGCATTGTGAACATGTTCAAGACCATGGTGTTACGGCCTGTCATTAACTTTGTCATGGCTCCCATTTCTGGTTCCTTGGCTTCTTTGATGGGTTACTCAGGTTCGGCTAATGCTTTGGGCATGAGCGGTGCTTCTGGTGGCGTTGGACAAGGTGTTCAATTGATGGGAATTGGAAACACAATAAGTAACGTTTACAGCACAGTTACCTCAAGTTTCGCTGCACTTGGCGATTCGGTTGCTTTTGCTGCGCAGGATATTGGAGCCTGGTTAGTAAACAACACTACAGGTGTTCTTAATCAGGCAGGTTCTTCGATGATGTCTTCTGCCGGATCAATGGGAACAGCGGCTTCTTACGCTGGTGGTGCCATGGCTGGATACGGTCTTGGCAAAGCAATAAGCGGAGAATACACAACGGCGCTTGGTAAAAACACGCTCGAGGTGATAGGTACGGCTATTGGTTCCTATTTTTTCGGGCCGTTTGGAGCTGCTATTGGCGGTGCCTTGGGAGGCGCGGTCAACCGAGCTTTTGGTATGGGGGCAAAGACCAATCAAGATTATGGCCTTCGTGGAACATTTTCAACAACCGGTGCTGACGTTCAACAGTTCAGCCGCTGGCATCAAAAGGGTGGTTGGTTTAGATCGAGCCGATCAGGCACTGATTTCAGTTCTGTCACCTCTGAGTTAGATCAGTTCTTGGACGGTGCATTGCAAATGACTGCAAATGCCACAAAAGAGTATGCAAAATTGGTGGGACTCAATGCTGATGCAATCAATGGTTTTTCCAAAGACATAAACATCAGTCTCAAAGGGCTAGACGCTGCCGGACAAGAAAAGGCTATTGCTGATGCGATTAGTAGTTTTGGCGACGACATAGCGAAGCAATTGCTGAGTACATTCAAAGTTGCTGGAGGTTGGTTTCGTTCTGCCAACTTTGCAAAAGAAGGTGAGACGGCATCACAGACGCTTGGCCGACTTGCAACTTCTCTTTCTGGTGTCAACGATGTTTTGAAAACACTGGGTCAAACCGTCCTGACTGCAAGCTTGCCCATGGCCGATGCTGCATCAAAGTTGTTAGATGTGTTCGGTGGCATCGAAAAATACGCAGGACTGGCAGCTCAGTATTTGCAGGATTACTACACAGAGCAAGAGCGAGTCAGTATCGGAACGCGAAACGTCACGGAAGCAGTGCAAAAGCTTGGCATAGGAATGCCTGCAACCGTTTCTGAATACAGAAAGTTGATCGAGAGTTTAGATTTAACAACAGAGCACGGGCAGAAAATGTATGCGTCATTGTTGCAACTTGCACCTGCATTTGCTGAGGTCAGACGTGCACAGGATCAGCTAAATGAAGCGGCAGAACGCACCGCTGAGGCCGCAAGGCAGGAGGCTCAGGCAAAAATTGATGCACTGCGAGCAAGCGGTAAAAGTATCAGTGAATGGTTGACTGCGCTCAAGATTGGAACTACCACCGGCTCTGCTTCGATGGCAGCAGCAAGAAATCAGTACCTGCAAACCATCAATCTGGCTCGTGCGAACGATCAGTCAGCGCTCGGTTCAATTACTGGCATGGCTGATCAATACATTTCAGCAGCAAAAAATCAAGCATCTACCAGCGCTGAATTTTCAGCGATTGTTGCCCAGGTCAGTGCTGAGGTATCAAATTTGCCAGCGGTTAAGAGCTATCAGCAAGCGACGCTTGATGCACTTTTTGAAATACAGAAATCAATCGGACTTGTTGGTAGTGGCATCACCGTAGAAATTAAAGAGTTAGCCAAATCAACAGTTGCCGAATTCAGTAGGCTTGATAAGAACCTAGATGGATTGTTGACTTTCGAAGAGCTATCAAAAGGATTGAAGGGTATTGCCACTGATGAGCAAATTGCCAACTTGATAAAAACAGTTGACGTAAACGGTGATGGTCAACTTAGTGCGCTTGAGTTAGTAAATGCGGCAGTTGACACAGTTGGCACATACGGAGAAGCCACAACAAAGAATACTGCAGAAGCCCTGAAAACTTCAGCGAAGCAAATTGAAGCACTTGTGCACATGAACAATGATGGTCTTGTTGCTATTTCAAAGAACACTGCTGCAAGCCTTGATTACATGGCCACTATGCGTGATTTGCTGCGTAACATTGATGCATCAACCGCAAAGACGGCTGCGAACCCCGTTGTCGTGAACCAATCTGGTGGTGGTGGCGGTGGTGGATTCATTGGGAAAGTTGCTAGTTTCTTTGGTTTTGCTACCGGAGGTGTATTTGCTGGTCAAGGCATCTACAACACTCCAACCCCATTCATGTTCAATGGTGATCGGCTGGGTGTCATGGGTGAGGCTGGCCCAGAGGCTGTTATGCCGCTTGAACGAATGCCTGACGGTGCCCTTGGCGTCAGAGCGTTACCAAGTAATGTGTACGCTCGCGATGATTCTGCTGCAATAGCGGCTCTAGTTGCAGAAATCAACGCCTTGCGAAAGGATAACGCCGCCCAGGCATCAGCCCTCGTTGGAATGCAGCTACGACAAGCAAAGCTTCTTGAACGATGGGATGGCAACGGATTGCCAGAGACAAGGGAGGTTGTATGAGCGGCCTTTCAATTGTTGAGCCGATTGAGATCACTGATGCCAACCTTATTAGCTCAAATGTTCCAGAGACAGATTATCCAGTTTGGTCGCCAATAACCACTTATGCACTTGGAGCCCGAGTAATTCTTGCAAGTACACACAGGATATACGAATCGTTGCAGTCTGGTAATTTGAACAAGTCACCAGCAACTGAGGACTTGACTTGGTGGGTTGCTGTCCGTCCAACAAATAAGTGGGCAGTTTTTGATACATCAAACAGCACAAAGACAACGGTACCTAGTGGGCAAACAAAAATTTCTTACGAAATTAGTGGTTCATTCGTAAATAGTGTTGGTATATTGAATATCACCGGTGCAACCTCGGCCACAGTGACGGTTAAGAATGCGTCAGGAGCAATCGTTTATTCCAAAACAATATCGCTGTTTGGAATTACAACTTCATTTGACTGGTGGTCTTGGTTTTTTGGTGAAAGGAGGGCTAAGTCCCAAGTCGTCTTGGTTGATTTGCCGGTTCAAATCAATGCAAATATTGAAATAGTATTGAATGGCGATATTGATCTTTCGGTTGGTGTCATTGTTCTCGGCAGACTGAAGAGCATTGGTAAAGGTGTCTTGAGCGGTGCGAGGGTAGGCATCCAAGACTACAGCCGTAAAGAGCGTAACGATTTTGGCGACATGATCGTTGTTGAAAGAGCATTCGCTAAGCGTGCAAATTTGCAATTAGTCATTGGCGCAAATGAAGTCGATTCAACAATTGATTTCATGTCAAGAATTCGTGCTAAACCATGTCTATACATCGGTGGGACGTATGAATCGCTTGTGATTTTTGGTTTTTACAAGTCGTTTGAAAATTTGATTCAGTATGTAAGTCATTCTGAATTTTCACTTGAATTAGAAGGTCTAACATGAAGTTAATTAACGCATTGCCTGAAGCACCTTTGCTAACTGATGCTCAAAACACGTTCAACAACAAGGCATTTGCATTCGTTGATGCGCTTGATGGCTTTGTATCTGATACAAATGAGGTTGCGGTGGAGTTGAACTCTCTTTCGCAAACCGTATCAAACAATGCAAATAGTGCAGCAGAGGCAAAAACGCAAGCGCAGAATTTTTCTGTTTCTGCAAAAGAGAGCTCAGATCAAGCTGCGACTTATGCGCAGTCTGTCATCAACAGCCCAAGTACTCAAGCGACGAGTTCAACAAATTTGGCAATCGGCAACGGTGACAAGAGTCTCACAATTAATGAGAATGGTAAGACATTTGTACGAGGTCAATTTGTTCAAGTGGTCAATAAGTCCACTTTTTGGATGATTGGTATGGTTAGTGCATTTAACCCATCCACCAGAGTCATGTCGCTGAATATAGTAAGTCACCTTGGTTTAAATCAAGCATATTCTGAATGGGTAATCAGCGCAGCCAGCCCCCCCTCAGTAGATTCTGCAAAAGTAGTTGCTTCTGCAAGTTTTTCTAGATATAGCCCTGTCTGGTACATGCGTACTGGACATAAAAATGTATCTAGCTTAGAAGTTCTGGGCGTTGGGTCTTATTTGATTCATTTTGAATCCCCCATACCAGGGCCTGGGCTGGCGATTGGGTTTGCCAGCTTCCAATCAGACGGGAGCGCCACGGATGTTGGTAGGGCACAGCTTCATCCAACCGGCACGAACTTTAGAAACATCAAATTTTTCAATAACTCTGGTGTTGCTTTCGATCCTATCGGCTTTGAGTTCGTCATTCTCTCTACGTAATTGGAGGTATCAATGAGTATTTGCTTTTTATATAAGCAGGATTCGGGGCGGCTAAGCACTATATTTCCATTTGGAAATATAGACGCGAGTGAATCAATTGCACTTGCAAAATCAAGCGTTCCAAACGGCAAGCCATTCAAAGTCATCGATAGTGCTATCTTGCCGTCAGACATGACATACCGAGATGCATGGACAATTGAAGATTCATATCTGACAGATGGTATTGGTGAGCGACAGGAGTCTAATAATGAGTGAACCACTTGACAACTTATCGTTGGTATCAATTGATTTGCCGTTGTTGTCGGACAGCAGCAAGAAGATGATTGGTGTTGAATTTGATGGCGTGATGTGCAGTACCACAAAAGAAGATCAAGATGCACTTGTTGCGATCTACTTCGCCTATCAACTACAAGGCAATAATTTTCAGCCAACTGTTTATCAGTTCAAAAACGGCAATGATTTAACAATCACTAAGGACAACATTGTTCGTTTCGCTGCTGCATGGTTGCCAGCGCGACAATCATTTTTCACACCGCAAGAGTCATCGTAAAAATGAACGTTTGGCTTGCTTCATTCAAAGGGCATCATGATCAGCTCATAAGCCAAGTGGGCGCTCAATTCATTCGACTGATGTGTCAGGGTGTTTACTCGCACAATGAAATCGTGATCGGCTCCCATCCATTCGATGATGTGTGCCGCTGTATTTCTGCCAGTGCTATGGACGGTGGAGTCCGTGAGAAATACATGCAGCTTGACAAAGACAAGTGGGATGTTGCCCAAGTTGATGCTGATCTTGACCGCATTGAATGGTGGGTTGATGTTTACAAGGGTCGGCCATACGACTACTTCGGCGCGGTGGCAGTGCGCCTTCCTTTCCTGTCCAGAGAGCACCCTCAAAAATTCTTTTGCTCAGAGGCGTGCGGTGGAATGCTTGGTCTTGATGAACCTTGGCGACTTGACCCGTGCGCATTGCATGTTGTCGTTAATGCATTTTTGGCAGTGCCCCAAAAAATCTAAGGTCGATCTTGATTCTTTATTGCAAGAGCTCCCGAAAGGGGGCTTTTTTATTTGCCGTTTGGTAAGAGGTAAGTCCATGGGCTTTGATAGACGCCTTGTTGCGGGGCTGTTTTTATCGGCAAGTGCTCTAGTGGCGCTTGTTATGCACGAAGGTTATACAGATCAAGCGGTTATCCCTGTAAAGGGCGATGTGCCGACCGTTGGTTTTGGTACCACCACTCGGCTCGATGGAACGCCTGTACAAATCGGCGATACAACGACACCACCAAAAGCACTTGCAAGAGCCCTTGTTGACGTTCAAAAGTTTGAGGGCGCGCTAAAGGGATGCGTGCATGTGCCATTGCATCAACACGAATACGACACATTCGTGATTTTTTCCTACAACGTTGGCAGCCGCGCGTTCTGCAACTCAACGCTGGTTCGCAAACTCAATGCTGGCGACTACGTTGGCGCATGCGCTGAGTTGCTTCGCTGGCGTTACTTTCAGGGCAAGGATTGCGGGTTGCCAGAAAACGCTCGCTTATGTGGAGGCCTCGCAAAACGTCGGTATGCAGAGCACCGGCAATGTTTAGGTAAGGCTCTGTGACGATTCCATCAAACTGAGAGGAAATTTATGAAACCGTGGTACCGATCTAGGACTTTGTGGGTCAATGTTTTTGCGGCATTTTTGCTGGGTGTTGAGGCCAATCTGAATTTGATTCAGCCCTTCATGCCTTTTAATTTTTACCAAATCATGGCCGTTTTATTGCCTGTGATCAACCTGCTTTTGCGATCGATCACTAACACGGGGCTGAACCTTGTTAGGGCTTAACAAGTGGTCGATTGCGGTAATTTTTACCGCAGTTTCAGTCTTGGGCGGAATTTGGCTTGAGCGAACGGCAGAGGCGCGCGGGTACAACCGAGGTCTTGCCGAGGCGCAATCAATGGCGCAGACGGCCGCAAGCGACGCTGCCGCACAAAGTGGGCAAGCATGCCTTGCTCAAATCACTATCATGAATGAGGCACAAGATGCTCGACAGAAAAAACTTACTGAGGCAAATTCTTCCGGTAATCGTGCTCGCGATGAGCTTGGTCGGCTGCGCCAACACATCGCCACCACACGTATCAATTCAGTGCCCGCCGGTACCACCGCTTCCGGCTCCGGCAACGTCTCAACCGTCGCCCAAGAGTTACTCGAGCAATGCGGCGCAGAGCTTGTCAGACTGGCTGCACAAGCTGATGGACACGCAGCCGATTCGTTGATGTATCAGTTGGCGTGGCCACGGTGAATCAGGCTTGATGTGACTACCGCGGGCCGTTAAAAGACTCAAAGTCAGCTTGGTCAAAAAGCCAAGGGATAAGCACATCGGCCAGTTGCGCAGCAAGGACCGCAAGGGCGGCAACGACAAAGATGATGATGAGAGTTTTGTATAGATACCTAAGCATTATTTTAATTTAGTAGATTAGACCTAATTGTATATTTTTAGTCCCTAAAGACAATGCAAAGGTATCTACATGAAGGCTTGTATTTTTTCTGTGTTTGTGCTTTTAGCGGCTTATTTGCCGCTTTACTCTACGGCTGCACCAAACACGCCATGCTCCGGCGGCGCTGGCGGGGTCTCCCACTGCGAGGACGGCAAGTTCATTTGTAACGATGGGCGAACCAGCCAGTCAAAAAAGACGTGCTCCGGCTACAGCGAGTCCAAAAAGGGAAAGAGAACTCGGAGCGCAGATCAGGATTAAAGACAATTTCGCAGCGTGGAGTAGCGGTAGCTCATCGGAACCACTCATCCGAAGGTCGAAGGTTCGAATCCTGCCGCTGCAAATAAAAACCCCGTACCGTGCAGCTTCGGCTGCTGGTACGGGGTCTTTTTTTGTTGGCGTTGTGATCAACAGGCCGTCAACCTGAACAAGTTTTTGTAGAAGTTAGTTGAGACCGATGCCTAGAGTTAGGGTACAGGCACTTTTGCCTAGGCGGTTTTTACTTGTGTGTTTGACGTGCTGAAAGTATGCGTTATATCCGACACGTCAAACAGTGAATTGCGGAAAAAACAGTGAATTGCGGAAAAGATGGTTTTGAAATGATAGTGCGCACTATCGCCTAATGGCAGGTAAACTCTTGGTGCCCAGGAAGGGACTCGAACCCCCACGATGTTACTCGCTAGTACCTGAAACTAGTGCGTCTACCAATTCCGCCACCTGGGCATTCAGGATAAGAGAGGCATTGTATCAAAAATATTTCAAA
>JACCDN010055180.1_pt1 | contig 15681 bp, 17 predicted proteins | sample 7441691 | NCBI WGS metagenome assembly JACCDN01 (sample SAMN15323439, study PRJNA562643) | freshwater metagenome | isolation source: river surface water | place: USA:Blue River Watershed | collected 2017-08-16
TACCAAAGAGTGAGCTAGCTCTTCTAGTAAATGAGTGAATTCGCTTACACATTTACTTACACACCGACATTGACCACCCGCAGAGCCCCTGTTTATGTGGCTCTATTAAGGGCTTCTGCTCTCATAAGAGAGAAGCCCTAGGGGTCTTGTAACAAAGACCTCAATGATTTCAAGCGGTTAGTGGTGAAAACAGGGGTTTAAATTCACTACACACCGCTTACACACCAAGCGGTTTTTCATGGTGTGTAGTGATTGCAAGTTTTATGTGGTTTTTAAGTAGTAAAACAGTTTAAGTAGGGCCCATAGCTCAGTTGGTTAGAGCAGAGGACTCATAGCGAAAGTTGTGCACCAGATAGCGAAAGCTGCTGTGTGAATGGTGTCAAATTCGGTGAACGCTAAGTCGCAAGATATGCCAACGCCGAGCCAAGCGGAATAGCGATATTCTGAAGGTGTAGAGACTAGACGGCACCCACCTAAGTAAGGATCTACAAATCTTTATACGGTGAAGGCATAGTCCAGGGAGTGATGAAAGTCGCACAAACCGGAATCCTTTGGTCCCAGGTTCAAGTCCTGGTGGGCCCACCAGAAAACAAAAACCCTCATCGACCTCGATGTGGGTTTTGTCTTTTATGACTCTCTCTTGAATAATTTTTGAATTCGGTTTCGGGCTATATTAGTATTGGGATGCTCCCAGTTAAACCTCTCAAGAAAATATTTCCAAATATCTACAGCGTAATCTTCTAATCCGGCTCTCCACTCCGCTAGCGATCTTGCAGCCTTATATTCAATCGAATTAGTTTTTGCGGTGTAATTTTCAGAAAAGCCAATTGAGTTATTGGAGATAGCCTCAATTCTTTTGCCATTTATGCCATGCAATTTGAAACCAATGTTAAGCGTGTCATTTGGTGATAGCGTTCCGTTATAAATGGTTGTCATTGCCTTTAGTGCTTCTGCGATATAGCAGGCTAGTTCATTGATTTCCAGGAAGTTAGGAAGCTTTTCTCTATTGGCGTGATCGTCTTCCCACATCATTACTCTTTGATAAAGCAGAGAGCTGAAGTTAACTTGCCAGTAGTCACTTCGCCTATTGTTATTAAAGTCGAAAAATTTATGCCCCATAGAGAGCCCATGAGATTGGGCGGCAGGAGCGTTTTCATCTCTTTTGCCATAAAAGAGGTAAGGCCAGCCACGAAAATTCTCAGATGCATTTTTGCACAGCCTTCTAATCACTGATAAGTCTAGAAGATCTGGTTCAAAGTTATTTGGGAATGACCAACTCTCTCTATATGCTGCAGTAGTTTGGATATCCCCTAAGGGGCTTTGATAAAAGAATATTGAATCAGCATTTTTTCTCGCTTCGTCTAATTCTATGAGAAATTTAGTTTCTGAATCGTTATTTGGCGAAGTTTGATTCGTTCCAGTTAATATTGATTTGAATGATTCAAGCAGATCGTCTTGTTTTTGTCTTACTGCTCTCTCTATCAGCAGTCGAAAGTCTGACGAGGAATTAAGTGGCGCAGAGTTGTTGTTATCTGTTCTTATATAGATATAGGATTTATTTAATGTTGGTAATAGCTCCTGCTTGCAGACATGGGGAGTATCTGAAAATCCTGGAATTTGTATTACCAGGTAAGATCTATCACTAAGGTTTGTCTTATGAAATTTACAATTTATTGGAGGTTCGGCATATATTTGAATAAATTGATTGAACTCAGTTGTCTCAAAAGATGAGAGCTCTTCTTCTGACAATCCTTGATGTTTGAATCCTGCGGAATCCTCTGATACGCCTACTACAATAAAGCCACCGCCAGAATTGGCAAAAGCCAATACATCCTTAACTAATTCACACTTATCCTTTTTTTCCATTAAGCCCCAATTCATAGGGGCTTTGTAGTCCAAGTCTTTAGACTCGTGGTTCGAGGTTATTAGTAACTCAAGGTCAAGCATAAGATTTCTATTTAATATAATTTATCCAATAATAGAAGTTATTAGAAAGCGTTACAACTTGTAACGCTCACCCCTCCATTCATCCCCACAAATTCCCCATTAACTCCCCACTTTTAGCCACTCTTTCTTTTGGCTAAATTGACCCCTGAAATTTAGCCAGATCGGTTGCTCTAACTTTGTCTCTGAAGCTAAATTATGTGTATGGCAATTAAGAAAGAAAATACACATCAACTCATATACCGTAACCTAACTCTCTACCAGCGCGAGCATAGCCAAGTCTGGCAATGCCGCTATAAGGTGGACAATAAGTGGATACGGGCTACTACTAAAGAAACCAAATTAGATCTGGCTGTGGTCAAAGCCAAAGAGCTACTGATTGAAGCGGAGATTCGCAAACGCTCAGGAATCCCAGTGGTGACTAAACGCTTTAAAGATATTGCTTACCTAGCCATTGACCGGATGGAGCGGGACTTAAAGGGTGGCCTAGGTAAAGTGATTTACAAAGACTACATTCGCATCATCAAAGAGCATTTCATCCCCAGTTTGGGTCAGCGGCTCATTACTAATATTGACTACGATGCCTTGCAAGACTATTACAACGACCGAGAAGCTAAGTATGGATCGGCACTTTCAAATAGTCACCGTAAAACCCAAAACGCTGCGTTTAATCGTGTTTTTGATGAAGCGGTGGTACGTGGGTATTTGACCGATAGCAATCGTCCTAAATTAGATGGCAAGACCAAAGAAAGTCAGCGTAGACCCGCTTTTGAGTTGCATGAACTCAGAGCCTTGCTCAAGCAACTGGGTCCTTATATTGAATCGAGCCGTACTGCCGATGTGCGTGAGCGCAGAGAAATCCTCAGAGACTATGTGGAGATGCTGGTGGACACAGGCGCAAGACCCGGAACCGAGCTACTCGATATGAAATGGAAGCAGATCCGCTTCATGATGAATCCTATTAGTACGGTGACCGATCAAATGGATGAGGATGGGGAAATGATTGAAGTTCATAGCCTCAACCGTAGTTGTGAAATGACCGTCAAAGGTAAAACAGGGCAGCGGCAGATCATTGGACGCCTACCCAGCATTCGAGTCTTAGAGCGTATTGCTCTTCGCAACTATGGCGTGAAGAGCTCGATTAAGGATCCTTTAGCAGAGCTCATTAAACCCACCAATGATGACTATATCTTTAGGACTAAAGAGGGTAGGGATTTGAGTGACGTACTAAATCATATGTTTGATAACTTCTTAGCTGATCATGGCTTACTCATTGATCCCAAGACCAATCAAAAGCGGGTGTTTTATAGTCTACGTCATACCTATGCGACCTTATCACTTACCCATGATGGGGTACCCATTCACACCTTAGCTAAGCAAATGGGAACCAGCGTCTTAATGATTGAAAAGCACTATAGCCACTTACAGGTCATTCAAGCGATTGAGCAATTGCGAGGAGCTAATACGAGAAAACTGATTGAATCCGATAGCAAAGTTAGCGATAACTACCAAAGCAAGAAGCAGGCTAAGAAGAATGAAGTATTGCTTGCTTGAGGCAATCCCCGTTTTTCACGTAAAAATAAGGGTTTTTATATTAAAAAAGCCCTTTTCTATACAGATCGCTGTTAACATGTATAAAAATATCGATTTTCTATACATATTGAAAGAATATGCATAAATCCAAAATACTGCCGCTTGAGAGCTTAGATAGCTCCAGATTTGATAGTCCAGTCATCTTAAAAAAGTTAGCCGAAAGTAGTAGGCTGCTTGCTGAGCTTAAAGGGGTTGCGGCATCAATTCCAAATCAAGGCATCTTAATTAATACACTTGGTTTGCAAGAGGCTAAGGACAGTTCTGAAATTGAAAATATCGTTACTACTCACGATGAGCTGTTTAAGAATGATTTGTTGCCAGAGTCAGTCGATGGCTCTGCTGCTAAAGAAGTGTTACGGTACAGACAGGCGTTAAGGGTTGGTTTTAAGCAGATATGCGAGACAGATCTATTAACAAGTAATCATATTTTGTTAATGCAGGCGGAGCTTGAGCAAAATAATGCGGGCTATAGAAAGCTGCCTGGCACGAGTTTAAAAAACTCTCAGGGTGAAGTTGTCTATGAGCCACCCCAAGATCCAGATGAGATTATTCAGTTAATGAATCAGCTTGAGCGCTTTATCAATGATTCGGCTTTGTATTCAGTAGACCCGTTAATAAAAATGGCTTTGATCCATCATCAATTTGAAAGTATTCATCCTTTCTATGATGGCAATGGTCGCACGGGCAGAATTATTAATGTGCTCTATCTGGTCAAAGAGCGTTTGCTAAACATTCCAGTTCTCTATTTGAGTAATTACATCGTTCGCAATAAGTCTGAATACTATCGACTTTTGCAGGCTGTTCGCGATGATGATGCCTGGGAGGATTGGGTGGTTTATATGTTAGAGGCTGTACGAGATACCTCAGAGCAAACTATAAAGAAGATAAATGAAATTAAAGGCGCTTTGTATGACTATAAACATCGCATTAGAGAGAAATATAAATTCTATAGTCAAGATTTAATTAACAACTTGTTTGCACACCCTTATACCAAGATTGAATATCTGATGCGCGACTTAAATATTTCAAGATTGACAGCTACCAGATATCTTGATGTCTTGGCAAAAGATGGATTCTTGGAAAAAAGAAAAGTAGGACGTATTAATTACTATATTAATATCGCGCTTAATCAAATTCTTTTGAATTAAGCTTCTAAAGCCTTGCGTAAATAAGGATCAATATCGCCCTGTCCTGATAGCCACTGTTTATAGTCGCCAGGAAGATCTGTCAACAACATTCCCCTGTGTTTACCAAAAGGCATGGTTGTAGGAATGCGAGCTTTTTCAGACTCTGTATATAAATCTTCAATGGTTTTAATGCCCAATTCCTGACAGATGCGATCCAGAATGACAGCGCAAATACCAACGTCCGTTAGCGCGGAATGCGCATTTTGCAGTTGCTCGCGCGCTGTATTGCGATCGATGTAATAGAGTAACGCGCCTTGATTGTGGCTATCCAAAGTAGGCCAAAGCTTACGAGCTAGGGCTAGGGTACAGATCCTTTTAATGTCCGGTTTTCCGATGACTTCCCAATCAAAGTCCACATTGTGTCCAATCACATACTCCACACTATTGGGCAAACAAAAGCTACTTGCGGGTGGGCAATCTACCAATTCTTCGTCGAGGATGTGGTGGGTTGCTAGGGCTCCTAGGGTTATAGATTTACCTGGGTTATAGCGGTGCACAAAAGGGTTGGCTACAGAAAATGGATCTAAGGACTCCAGTTCAAGCCAAGCCGCTTCTATGAGTACGGGTTCTTTAATGCCCGTGGCTTCAGTATCAAAAATGATGGATTTAGACATGTAATTGTGCTTAAGCGGAATACACCACCATCTTAGCGCCATCTTGAATCTGCACTGCAATCGAGCCTTGTTTTTTCTTTCTAAGGACTGCTGCTAGCGCATCATTAAATGAGCCATAGGTTCCGATGGTAATCCAGGCCGAGTAGGGGTTATTGGTCTTATGCATTGCTTTGAAGGACTTACTGTTCACGATATAACTTTCTAATTGGTTGAGAGTTTTATGTGCCGCTTGGATCTTTTGCCTGGCCCTCTCTGCCTTCACTGCTGCTTGTGCTTGTTTAGCCTGATCTTTGAGAGCCTTGATTCTTGCCTGCTCTGGAGTGAGTGGTTTGTTTGGCAATGATTTAAATTCATAAAAGCGCATCGTGTATTTAGTACTCACTGGGTAGCATGATGACCCAGTGTTTCACATCCCTGCAGGCAAATAGCATGATCTCGTCTAACGGAAAGTCGGTATAGGGGATCTGTTGAGTGGCTAATATCCGGCCATTACCATCTTCGATATTCAGTCGTGCTTTGCCGTTATCCACAGTGAGTTTGGAGTTGATGAACGTTTCCTCTTTGGGTAGATGTTGGAGATGACTGGTAATCGCATCCATTAGCCAATAGCAGCCTGCGGTGTCTGCAAGATAGCGTGTGCCATCCGTGAGCATGACATTGGGCCACAAGGGGTAGTAGTACTGGGTGCCAATAAATTGCTCCAAATGATTCAAAAGCTGGGATTTCGTTAAATTCATTTTTGCTATGCCTCTCATCCCACTATTTATGAGAGGGTGTTTTGGTCGTGGAATTTGCCAAAATCGTGCTCGTTTGACTCGTTTGAGGGGTTTTTGGGATCTCCATCTCAAATTGACTGCGTAGCAGTTGGCTCGCCGCCTCGATCGCATGATCCAAACTGCCTATCTCTACCTCTTCTTTGATGAGACCTAAGATTTCCACCACATGCGCTAAATCCTCTGCCTCAATCGCTGTTTTGCCACTCGCAAATTCCAACGCTTTACTGCCATAAAACACCTGGACACATAGTGTTCCATTGTGATTGGTAAACCACCAGGGTCTAATCCGCTTAGCCCGTTCCACACTACGAACATTGCCATCAAGATCCTTAATTGTCCTAAAGCGCTTGACGGTAAAGTTTGTGCCCGCATCTCGTGCTTTAGCGAGCTCCATCTGCTCCCAAAGCTTTTTACTGAGTTTGTTCCTGCGCTCTACAACAGGAGGCTGATTTTTAGGTTTATGTGCGTCTGTGAATTTCAGGGTGTCTAAATTGCCCATTTGTGCTCCATATTGGCTGTTAAAAACACAACAATATGGTCTGAAAACCGCTCTGGGCAACCGAAAAACGCCAGTTCTTAGGTATCCGAACAGGAACTAAAAAATTTCCCCTGTTTTTGTGTTCACGCTAAATAAAAGCATGAAACCACCTACTAAAAACACCGACTTTTATACTGATCAATGGCTCAAAAACCAAGGCCTGGATCCTGCGCGCTTTACTCAGGAGGAAATAAACCTCCTAAGAGCTCGCGTTATCACCCATGAATTACTCTCACGGCAGCGGCACTTACTGGATGCGCTGCAGATTGAGCAATTGGAGGCTTTCAGGATGGGACTAAAGAATCCCCATTGGAAACCCACCAATAAGACGATTTTTCAGGTTCTCAATATTGGTAAAAAAGTCCATCGACGCATCTATCGGGACCGAAAAAAAGTACAGGCATTACGTGCGGCCTAAATAGACGTAGGCTAATTGATGCAAGTACAGGCAAACGATGATAGCTATAGGCAAATTCAGGCAAGACCAGGTATAGCCACACCTTAAAAAGGCAAAAACGCGGGTTGCAATATGACGGCTAATGACCCCGCACTCGTTGGCGATCGCTGTAAAGGTCAACAACACTATGAGTGGATGCCGCTGGATTAACCGCCAGGCAAATCAATGTCCGAAGCGGTTTGGAGGTTTCATACCACCCGTCCTCTAAATTAATAATCCATTTACAGGCGCGACATACGGAAGTAGGTTGCGATAGCGACAGCAATAGACTTGTTTTAAGACAGGGCTATAGCCGTCGCTCACCCAAAAGTAGGGTTAATTATCAAATACAAATCATTTAAGTAGTATATGGAAAAAAGAAAGAAAAATGCGATGAGCGTAAGCGAAGAGCTGGTGAACATAGTTCACCACAAAAAGAATTAGAACTATTTATTGACATACATTGATGGAGAAAAAAGAATGACAGTATCATCTTCAATTGCCATATCAAATTCCTTCGCCATAAATTCATTTAGATTTTTTTCGGAAACCCAAGCGTTTGAAAGCCAAACTTTAGCCATTAATTCATATTCCAAAATATTCTGGTTTTTAGAAGGCCTAACATTTTTAGAATCCCACTTAAAAATATCATCATTTGTACTCCAAAAATTTTGCATTTTTTTATTTTCTAGTTCTGTAGCTTTAGAAAAAACATAATTCGAAGACATTGAAATACTAAAGCTTGATGAAAGTTTTTTTTCTATTGATGGGATGCGCCAGGTAGTTGATTCATTGGGATTAGTCAAAAACCAAGGAGCAGGGTAGTCAATCTCAAATCTGTCAAGATTTTTATCGTTTTCTGGATCAATCATGAGGGGATCAATAAACCTATCAAGTTCCTCTTCGCAGCCTTCTTCCAGGAAAGAGCTATCAATAGAAACCTCTGCTGAATTAATATCCCATGAATATTTAATACAAATTCCAAAATCATTATTAATAAACCAACGATTTCTTTTGAGTTCTTTGTATCCTTTGATTATGTACTTCATTTAAATAGCTTTCTCATGAGTTATAAAATTTTATGTCAACGATTTTTACTGTATTAATTATGGTCTATGTGGCATTTCTGCCACGAAAATTCACCAAAATCCATGGTTTTTCCACTCAACACTTTTTCTGTGTTTTCTGTTGAGTTTATGTAACCGCTTGATTCTTGGAAAGAAAAAACCCAGTATTTTTTGGTTGAAAAACCCGCCATTTCGAGTGTATTTGTGGCCATTTTCGGTAGGAATCTGGCGTTTTTGACTACACAATATAAGTACATATAAGGGTTACAGGAGAATATATGGCGCAGGCTAGAACATTGACGGACGCAGAGCTACAGCGGGTATTGGACTACGCTGCAACCACCAAAGCAGCCCTGCGTAATCGCACGATACTGCTATTAACCCACTGGGCGGGTATGCGTATAGGGGAAGTAGCTAGCGTGCGCTATAGCGACGTTTTAAGCACGGATTTGCAAGTGTTAACGGAGATCCGTTTAAGTGCAGCGCAAACGAAGGGGCATAAAAGTAGGGTGGTTTTGCTATCTGAGCGCATGCGTACCGAATTAGCCTCATATATCGCAGCGCATCCACCTAAAGATATCCATAAACCTTTATTCCCGACTCAAAGAGCCTATGGATTTACACCTAATACTCTCACACACATTGTGAATAGTCTTTATAAGCAAGCGGGACTTAATGGGGCTACGAGCCACAGTGGCCGCCGTGGCTTTTTGACACGCTTAAGCGAGAAGGGGGTGTCGGTTCGGGTAATGATGCAGTTAGCAGGGCATAGTCAGATGAGTACTACGCAGCGTTACATTGATACAAGACCAGATATTTTGCGGAATGCGGTAGAGCTTATTTAGAGCGTGGTTTGATATTTTTATACTTCTGCGTTAATCGATTGTAGATATCTTCAAAATCATACTTTGGCAACGTGACCTTATTCGAGCTTGGGAATTCTCCCCTAGCAGTATTTTCAGCCACTAACTTAGCTTTTAGTAGATAGCGACTGGTAAGTACGTTGAGGTTCACCTTTGCATCTGCATCCTGTATGCGTTTTTTGCCTACTTGAATATCGAGCTTGCTAAACTTATCACTCACTTTGGTGTGAAGTCCAAGACGCCAGAGCGGCCAGTCTTCATGTTGTGCTTTAGCCATTAACAAGCGCAACATGATGAATAGAGGTTCTGGACGAAGTCGTTGAACAGCTAATGGTTTGCCAGTTCGTTTCGCTTTGTTGTGCACCGGCACTTTTTCATCATCGATCAGTTTAGAAATTCGCTGCATTAGTACTCGCTTTGGCAAGCCTAGTGGTACTCCAATAATTACTGCAGGTGGCTGGCCCTGATTTTTAAGTTTTACTTCAAAGTAGTTTTTTAGCGCTTTTTCAAATAGGGGTTCATAGGACTCATTTTTGGCAACCCCGGCGATCTTAATCGGGATCGGTTTCTCATAGGGTGAGCCAAATATGTGAATACCCCGAGTAGTCCACCAATCGTCAAAATCAATTGTTGTGACATCACCAAAATCATCGTATGTTTTTAATACCCTCTCAAAGTTATCCAGTAGCTCCTGTTTCTCAAACTTAGTCCGCTTCAAAGCCTTTTCACTATAGAGATCCAAAATAAGCCTTTTCTTTTGATTCTCGGTAACTGGCCGGCTTTTAATTTGATGGGCTAGTGCGTAGCTTGGGCTGATTCTTAGAAATTCGAGCAAAAGCAGGGTGTATTTCTTAATGCCTACGGTTGACCATTCTTTACTGGTCCGATTGGGTAGAGATTTGTTGTTTTTCATTCAAACATATTAACACTTAATAGATAACTAATAACAATCAATTATTAAAAAGTGCTAATTTTAAGAAACTACTATTACAGCAATTTTGCTGTTGTTAACTAGGAGGATGTATGCAACAAATTAGCAATCCAGTGCCAGTAAACCTAGCCGCCATTCCATTCAGCAGCATTTTGATTAATGGTCAGCCGGCGCATAACGGCTTTTTTGGAGTTACTGCTGGCTTTAGCGCTGCCTATCAAGCCATGGACTTTAGCGTGCTTGAGGAGAACTATGCCAATGTCGAAAAGTACATTCAGGGTATTTGCAAAGGCGAGTTTCGTAGCGTAATCGTCAATGGGCCACCTGGAGTAGGGAAGTCATATTCGGTGGAGAAGTATCTACAACAATATGCACAAGCAGATAGCTATAAAGTTGCAGCGGGACATATGACGCCTTTGAGCCTATATGGCAACCTATATAAGTACCGCAACGTTGGCGATGTTTTAGTGCTAGACGATATTGACTCTGTATTTGAGAAGTTAGAGGGTATTAATTTACTTAAGGCTGCGATGGACACAAAGCCAGTGCGTCAAATTAATTGGGAGAGCTCCAGCGCCGTAGTCGTTAATCTAGGCTTGCCATCGCATTTTGAATTTAAGGGTAGCGTGGTACTCATCTCTAACATCGGCTTTGTACGTAAAAAAGGCAAGATGCAGGAGCACTTGGAAGCGCTAAAAGATCGCAGCTACAGCTTGCATATTTCGGATAACACTAAAGAAGAGCTGTATCAGCAGGTTTGCTTTATGGTGATTAAGAAGAATTTATTACGCGAGTTTGACATTGATGCTGAGCAGCAATCTAAGATTTTGGACTATATCGGCACGAACTTGGACAAGATCAACAAAATCAGCCTACGTTTAGCCATGAAGCTAGCCAGCCTTATGAAAGCCAACCCTACTGAGTGGCAGTCTATGGCGGATAGTGGTCTGTTAAGCGGTTCTTTGGAATAAAGGAGGCGCTGCGATGACACGTGAAACGTTTAATGTCACCCTCGCAAATGGGACGCAAGTCCCATTTGAGGAGTTTGAAAAATGGTCGCGCCATAAGCAGTGGATGCATACCGATCATCCGATACGCATGGTGAAATGGGGGCTTCATCATTCGAAAAAAATGAGCAGTATCGTAAAAGCACAGTATGTTGCTGGTGAACGTCCAAAACCCGGACATTATGGCGCGGCAAATGGACAGGCTCGGGCGGTTATTACTCCGCAGGGTGAATATGCAACTCTTAAAGAGGCTGCCACTGCTTATCAAATCCAGGTAAATGTTTTGAGAAAGTGGATGAAGGCAAGACCCGAAGAATTTCGATTTGCAAAAGAACTTTCGCAGAATGAGAGGCAAAAATTATTTCCTGGAAAGCGATCTGTTATTACACCGGCTGGACTATTTGAGAGCATCAACAGTGCGGCTAGATATTACGCCGTAAGCCCTAGGACTATGAAAACTTGGATTCGAACGATGCGTAAGGAAGAATTTAAATATGTTTGAAAAATTTATAAATTTTTAGGAGCTCTTATGAAAATTACGACCAAAGAAGCAATTGAAATGTTACAACGATATAACCCAAATGAAGAAATCTTTATTTGGTTCTATGGGTACGACGATATAGAGATCGATCAAGAACTTGATGCTAGCTTAGACAAATCAAAATGGGATGAAGCGGTTGATAATTGCGATTTGATTGATGACCAAATTAGGGATTCAATTAAATTATTACTCCAGGATAATTAGAGCCTAATACCGACAACCCCAATTAATTTTGGGGTTTTTGGTGATTGTCGTTGGAGTGAGTGAATTTATTGGTTTTTTAAATATTTCTAATATTTACTTAGTGTTTTTTGTAATTCTGCTTTAACCCTATTTTTTAAAGATACAGGCGCTATTACTTCAACACCGGAACCATGCTTCATGATCTCCATCACCAGTTCTGGATCTTGGTTGTAGTCAAACTCTAAGATGTAATTACCGTCTTTATCAAAACTGCTGATTTGCTGACCGTGCCAGGTCTCGGAAGCAACCCATCGCGCTTTCTCGGGTGTAAAACGCAGCTTTGCACGTTGCGTGGCTTTGCCGGAGAAGTCACTGCCGGGAAGACCTATTACTGGTGCTCGTGTGGCCTAAGTAAAAACCAACCGTTTTGTGATGGTAGTCATAAAACGACATCGTTTACTCCTGTCACATTTACTCCTGAGAAAACTGAGACCGTTTACCTCTGCGGTTGTAAACACAGTGTCAAAGGTGCATTTTGTGATGGCAGTCACAACAAACTCTAATTGAAATACTGTAATGCCCATTGCAGCGCGCATGCCCACTTGGTTTATTCCCCATGGAGCAGGCCCATGCTTTTTTATGGAATGGAATCCAATCCATGAATGGGATCGAACCGCAGATTTTCTGAAGGGTTTAGCGAAGACTTTGCCTGCCCCGCCTAAGGCGATTGTGATGGTGTCCGCCCATTGGTTGGAATCCAGCGTGAGTGTGACCGGTAGTCCAAATCCAGAACTGATTTATGACTACTACGGCTTCCCGGCTCATACTTATGAGCTTCAATACCCTGCAAAGGGCGAACCAATGCTGGCAAAAACGATTGTGCAACGCCTTAAAGACGCGGGAGTCCCAGCAACCATTCATCCAAGTCGGGGGTTTGATCATGGCATGTTTATTCCAATGCTATTGTTGTTCCCGAATGCTGACATCCCAGTCGTGCAACTGTCACTCAATAGCAACCTAGATGCACAAACGCACCTCGAGATAGGTAAGGCTTTGGCTTCTCTGCGCGATGAAGGGATCTTGATAATTGGTAGCGGTATGAGCTTTCATAATATGCGGGGCTATGGCAAACCCCAGTTCGGCCCAATTTCAGATGCGTTTGATGCATGGTTAACTAAGACCGTTGAATCAGATCCTGTTATTCGAAATGAACAGCTGGCCAATTGGGTGAGTGCTCCCTCGGCAAGGCAATCCCATCCCTTCGGAGAGGAGGAGCATTTATTACCGCTTATGGTTGTGGCAGGCGCGGCATCTCACGGAACCGGTAAACGAGTCTTCACGGACCGTGTCTTGGAAACCACCATATCTGCTTTTACTTTTAACTAACCAACTTTAACTTTTACAAAGGAAATGAAATGAACGCATTTGAAAATGGTGTGAACTTATTAGGACGTATCGCGATTGCGGCCTTATTTTTGCCGGCTGGACTTAATAAACTGGCAGCGATTGAGGGGACCAGTGGCTACTTTAGCTCGTTAGGCTTACCCATGGTAGCCGTTTTGGTTTGGCTTGTAATCGCCATTGAAGTGCTTGGCGGCATTGCTATCTTGATCGGGTATCAAACACGTCTAGTAGCCATTGGTTTAGCAATATTCACACTGTTAGCCAGTATTGCTGGCCATGCATACTGGGCGGTTCCCGCCGATGCGGTTTTTATTCAACAGCTCTTGTTCTTTAAGAATGTCGCAGTTGTTGGTGGACTCTTGGTATTGGCTTCAGCCGGTGCTGGCTCATTGAGCATCGACGGGCGAGTTCGCCAAGGTCGTTCATCGGGCAGCCCCGCAGTACAGGCCTAAGAACATAGTGATTTTGGTCCGTGTTCCCAGCGGCACGGACCAACTATCTTAAAGTGTCAGCACACCAGTTATATTTTTATCTCAAGTCCTTGGTTGGGAGGTTGTTGAGGCTCAGTAAGTTCCCGACACCCGGTTTACACACAATACTAAGTAATGGGTTTCCAATCTTTTAATAAGAGAGCATTGCTTAAAACAAAAAGACTAGATAGCGCCATTGCACTTCCAGCGATCATTGGCGAGAGGTATCCAATAGCTGCTAGTGGAATACCTGCCGTATTGAAGACAAACGCCCAAAATAAATTCTGCTGAATCTTTTTCCATGTTTTTCTTGAAATATCTAAAGCTTGAGGAATTAAGGTGAGGTCACCTCGCATTAGAGTAATACCTGCCGATTGAATCGCTACATCAGTGCCTGTGGCCATGGCGATTCCCACATCAGCACTGGCCAAAGCTGGTGCATCGTTGACACCGTCACCCACCATCGCAACCCAGCGTCGATTTTTATTGGCTGATATTTCTTTAAGATTCTGAACAATTTGAGCCTTATTCTCTGGCATCACAGAAGCATAAATTTCATCAATACCAATCTGCTTCGCAACTGCTGATGCTGCCTCAGCCCGGTCACCAGAGATCATCGCTGTTTGAATTCCCTCTGAATGCAATGAATGAATTACAGCCTTCGCATTAGGCTTAATTTCATCTCCAAACAAGAAGACGGCAATGTACTCATTGCGGCCCTTCACGCGCAGGACCGAACTGGTTTGACCATTATTCAGAATCGAGTGAAATTTGGCTGCAACCGGTTGAAAATCAGCTTCCTTACTTATTGATTCCAGGCTTTGTAAGACAAGCACAGCGTCTTTCCAAGGACCTTGATTTAGTTTGCCTTCAATGCCGAGGCCTGCAATGATCGTGCTATCGGATACCGATAGCGGAAGAGTTCCTGAGGCACGCGCCTCGCTAATCACTGCTTTGGCAAGCGGGTGTTCGCTACCCAGTTGCAATCCAGCTGCGCTCGCTAAAATTTCGGGCATTGGGGGTTGGTTACCAAACGGGATAATCTCCAAGAGTCGAGGCTCACCTATTGTTAAGGTCCCAGTTTTATCAAATGCAACAATATTGATTCGATGGGCAAGTTCTAAGACTTGGGGATCTTTAATGAGGATTCCATGGCGAGCTGCAACACCAGTTCCCGCCATGATGGCTGCCGGTGTGGCTAATCCGAGGGCGCAGGGGCAAGCAATCACAAGGACTGAAACAGCTCGCAAGATAGCAATACTCGCCGATTCCAGGACTAGCCAATTAATAAGGCCTGTCAGAAAGGCAATAAGTAAGATGGCTGGAACAAAGTAGGCGCTAATCTGATCAACTAGCTTTTGAATCGGTGCTTTTTGGGTTTGAGCATCTTCGACCAAGAAAATGATTTTGGATAAAACACTTTCGGTACCAATGGCCTGCGCTTCAACGATCAAAGCGCCATCTCCATTCATCGATCCCCCAATTACCTTCTTGGATACTTCCTTTTTAACGGGGTTACTTTCCCCTGTAAGTAACGATTCATCCACATGACTGGTACCGTGAAGAACGATACCGTCAACGGGAATTCGCTCGCCTGGTAACACGATGACTTGGTCACCCGGAATCAATTCCTCAATAGGCAAAATCCGATAGTTTGCATTCCCTAATGATTGAACATCCTGCTTGGCATGTAAAACTCTTGCGTCTTCAGGCCATAGTTTTTGCAGAGCCCGAATTGCTTCACCGGTTTGTTTTTTGGCGCGCGCCTCTAGCCATTTACCAAGTAAGACCATGCTAATGATGACAGCCGAACCCTCAAAGTAATACTCATCAGTATGTTCTGAATGCGATAGTAATAAGAAAAGGCTTAGCCCATATGCAGCGCTCGTTCCAATGGCAATCAGCAGATCCATGTTCCCGGAGCCAGCTTTTAAAGCATGAAACCCCGCACGATAAAAGCGCCATCCCAAAACAAATTGCACGGGTGTTGCCAAGGCCAGTTGCCACCAGCCATTTAAAGACCAATGAATTCCAAAAGGCATGAGGAGCATCGGGACAATTAAGGGCGTGCTGAGTAAAAAACTGATAATCACTGATACTCGTCCATCGGCATTCCACGCCGTCTCA
>JACCDN010531151.1_pt1 | contig 15678 bp, 14 predicted proteins | sample 7441691 | NCBI WGS metagenome assembly JACCDN01 (sample SAMN15323439, study PRJNA562643) | freshwater metagenome | isolation source: river surface water | place: USA:Blue River Watershed | collected 2017-08-16
CATTCCTTCTCCAGCTTTGTCGCCCTTGCTATTGCTAAATTATTTAAATTATTTTGTTAACAGTGCCATAGTAAAAGCAGTTGAATTAAGTTACAAACTCATGTTACGCAGTAGGTATTAAAGCTGATATATTTTGTAATTCTTTAAAAGCTATTATATTTTACCTCTAAATTTATACTATACCTCTACTCTTTTCAACCTCCATGCGTAACATCAGTTATTAAATTTTTTTTAAGCAGTTTTATGTTTTTTATTAAACACTAACTGCAATTATGTGTTTTGCTCTATCAACGTGGTGCCATCAAAGATATATAAATTCTACCTTTAAGTCAAGAAATAGGAAATTATCTTACCATCTATCCTCATTATATATAGCACTAAGGTTCATTAATATTTAGATCAAATTTCCTTTGACAGACTATTATTATAGTTATTTTTTTGCTGATCTACAGCGGGTTGGTTAAAAGGATTAAGTTTTTGGTGCTTAGCAATGAGCATAACTAACAATAGTGTTTCTATGATTTTGTAAGCAACTGCTTTTTCATCAATGACGTCTGGGGATTCATCGAATGTTACTGCGCAATTATTAGCAAGCAAAGCATTATACACTTTTATCGAATGACTGAATTGAGTATCAGTTAGCACTCTTCTCATTTCATCACCGTCATCTAAACTCTTTTGCGGTGATAAAGCGGCGCCAATTATCTTGTAAAACTTATCATTTGGACCTTCTAGATAAAGCTGGAGCTGGCTGTGCTCATCAAATGTGCCGCGCGCGAGCACAGGCATAATACCGAACCCCGCTTTCCCGAGCGATTCGGCTATTAATTGTTGCTGCCACCTGCATATTCCATCTAGTTGATAGCAATAATTTAAGGTAACTAAAGTGCGCTTGCCCGCATAATAATTATCGAGGTGCCACTTAGCTTTTTCTATGAGGTTTTGCCCCTCTTCCAATAAGTTAGATAATATCTCAGAAGCGCAGGCAATAAACTTGTTGCCGTCGAGTCCTGCCAACATACAAGGCAGTAAAGCGTTTGCAGAAATAACACCGAACCTGCCGCTGCTTATTGGCTCATGCTCGAGATAATAGGTGGAATAAGAGCTGCTTAGCTTAAATAGTAGATTCTCACCGCGAGGCGAAATAATATAAATATCTTTAGTCGATATTTGTCTTGCTTCTAATAAATATCTGGCTAGTAGATAAGTTTCGTTAGTGTTGCCTGATCTGCTAATAATGAAAAACACACTATCTGTTAAATCACCGCTAAGTTTTTCCTCTATTTCTAGTATATCTATACTATCAAGGTAAATAATTTTTTTGGCAGGACTAGCAATTGCACTGGCAAGCGCTCTGGAATTTAGAGAAGATGCTCCAAAGCCTACTATAACAACTGTGCGATATCTAGCGCTTAATTGAGCAGATAGTTTAAGAATATTTGGCAGAGCAATCTTACTAAATTGTAAAAAATCATACTTGCCAGTTAGTGCTTCTTCCTTTAATTCGCTGAAAATTTGCTTAAGCATATTTAGTAAGCAGAGAAGTCTTTAAGCAAGTTTAGCATAGTCTTGCCAATCTCAGCGGGAGAGTTAGCAATAGTTATTCCTGCGGCTTTAAAGGCTTCTATCTTATCTTGCGCTGAGCCTTTGCCGCCGTCTATAATGGCCCCAGCATGTCCCATTCTTTTGCCAGGAGGAGCAGTTTGTCCGGCGATAAATCCTACTACTGGCTTTTTTATTGACGAGGTTCTAATAAATTCCGCTGCTTCTTCTTCGTTGCTACCGCCAATTTCTCCAATAATGATAATTGCTTTAGTTTCTTGATCCTCTAAAAACATCTTTACACAGTCAATAAAGTTAGTACCGTTCACTGGATCCCCGCCAATGCCAATACAAGTTGACTGCCCAAGTCCTACTTCAGTGGTTTGGGCTACTGCTTCGTAGGTTAGAGTGCCTGAGCGTGAAACAATTCCTATTATGCCTCTCTTATGAATGTGACCAGGCATAATGCCAATTTTACATTCGCCAGGAGTTATGATACCTGGACAATTTGGACCAATTAACCGAGTCTTGGAGCCAATGAGAGCTCTTTTTACTTTTACCATATCCAGTATAGGAATACCTTCAGTAATACACACTACCAATTCTATCTCTGCTTCGATTGCTTCTAGGATAGAATCAGCAGCAGCAGCGGGCGGTACATAAATGACGCTAGCATTTGCGTTGCTTCGTTGTTTTGCTTCAAGCACTGTATTATATACTGGTAAGTCAAGATGGGTTTGACCACCTTTGCCAGGGGTAACTCCGCCTACCATTTTAGTTCCGTAAAGAATTGCTTGTTCTGAGTGGAAAGTACCTTGTGAGCCAGTGAAGCCTTGACAAATTACCCTGGTATTTTTGTTAACTAATATTGCCATTTTTCTCTCGTTTCAATTAACAATTAACATGAAGATCACTTTATTACTGCGACAATCTTGTTGGCAGCATCTGCTAAGTCCTCAGCGGTAATTATTTTCAGCCCAGAATTAGCTAATATTTCTTTACCGAGTTCAAAATTAGTTCCTGCTAGCCTTACTACTAACGGGACATGGAGATTAACTTCTTTGGCGGCGGCAATAATTCCTTCCGCAATGATATCACAACGCATGATACCGCCAAAAATATTAACTAAAATCCCTTGTACTGATGAATCTGCTAGGATGATTTTAAAAGCTTCCGCTACTCTTTCTCTATCTGCGCCGCCGCCAACGTCTAAAAAGTTAGCAGGGATTGCGCCATATAGTTTAATAATATCCATAGTAGCCATGGCTAGACCAGCTCCATTAACCATACAACCGATATTTCCGTTCATCTTAACATAGCTTAGTCCTGCCTTAGATGCTCTAATCTCTAGCGGGTCTTCTTCGTCTTCATCGCGTAATTCTTGAATATTTAGGTGCCTAAAGAGGGCGTTGTCATCAAAATTGATTTTGGCATCAAGCGCTAAAATATTTCCCTCAGTAGTTAATACCAAAGGATTAATTTCAATCTGACTAGCATCAGTCTCTATAAAAGCTTGATAGGTTGACCGCACAATTTTGATAAGCTGCTGGGCTTGTTCTCCTTTCAGTTGTAAGGCAAAAGCAATTTGCCGACAATGAAAAGGCATGACGCCGGTAGCAGGGTCAATAGTGATTTTTGTTATTTTTTCTGGCGAGCGTAATGCTACTTCTTCAATATCTACTCCTCCTTCTGGGGAGGCTATGAAAGCAATTTTGCCGCTGCTTCTATCAATTGCACAACTAAAATAATATTCTTTGGCGATGTGACAGCCTGTCTCTATATATACTCGCCTTACTTTTTGTCCGTTATTTCCTGTTTGGTGAGTGATTAGAGTAGAACCAAACATTTGGTGCGCTGCTTGTTTGGCTTCTGCTTTGCTTTTGACTACCTTAACTCCACCTGCTTTACCTCTGCCGCCCGCATGAATTTGCGCTTTTACTACATATAGCTCAGCATCTAAGCTATCGATGAGAGCATCGATCTCCATTGAGTTAGTTGCTACTACGCCGCTAGAAGTTGGGATGGAAAAGTTTTTTAGAATTTGCTTGGCTTGATATTCGTGGATATTCATTTTTGTAGCTATTAAACTTTGGGAACTTATAATGCATTATTCTTTTCATATTATAGATTAACTATATTAAGTCAATCTCTCTAGCGCAACAGCTAATATATACTCATCTTACTTAAAAATGGCGTGGTTGTGCTACGGCTACGGTTGCTCCGGAATGAAGATGGTGCGCAGTCCTAACCTTAGAAAGCAATAATTAATTTTGAGATTTGTTAGAAGAACTTAAATTGCAAAAGATCTGCTCCAAACTATTAGGTCGGCAATACTGAACCCATAAATCTATTAGCAGTTTAGTGACAATTATTGCGCTAAACATAGAAGATAAAATCCCTATTGTTAGGGTAACCGCAAATCCTTTAATCGCTCCTACTCCAAATATGTATAGTAAAAATGCTGCAATTAAAGTAGTGATATTAGAATCAGCAATCGTTGCAAAAGCTGACTCAAATCCTAGCTTGATTGCATAAAGGTTGGAGCTACCCTTACTTAATTCTTCTCTAATGCGTTCATAAATTAGGACGTTGGCATCTACTGCCATGCCAATGGTGAGAATAATTCCTGCAATGCCTGGGAGGGTTAAGGTAGCTTGCAGCATTGTCAGTAATGCGATAATGTATAGTAAGGAAAGGGTTAGAGCTATGTTAGCAAATAAGCCAAATATTCCATATGACCAAATCATAAATGTTGCTACGCTGGCAAAAGCAATTACCGCTGCTTTTTTGCCTGCTGCAATGGAATCAGCGCCAAGGCTTGGTCCTATGCTTTTTTCCTCAACTATGTTAAGAGGGGCAGGAAGAGCTCCTGATTCAAGCAATAACGCCAATTCATTTGCTGATTCAATAGTAAAATTGCCAGATATTATGCCGTTACCTCCAAGAATAGGTTCATTTATTACGGGGCTGCTAAGCAGTTTATTGTCTAGAATAATGGCTAATCTCCTACCGGAATTTTTCTTAGTAATTTCGGCAAATATTTTGCTGCCGTAATTATCAAAGGAAAAAGCTACAGCGGCAAGAGAGTTCTTATCAAACATAACTTTGGCGCTAGTCAAATGTTCGCCAGTGAGAGCTGGCTTTTTCTTTACCAATAAGTAATGCTCTCCCGCGTCTTTGACAAGCATTAAATTTGCTGGTAAGTGTCCTTTAAAAGCTTCCTGGATGCTAGATGCTTCATCTACCAGGTGAAAGGTTAGTTTGGCAGTTTGACCAAGAGCATTTTTTAGATTTTGCGGGTTATCCTCTCCAGGTACTTGTAATAAGATATGGTTATTGCCTTGCCTTTGAATTACTGGCTCTTTGATTCCGCTGCCATCTACGCGCAGTCTTATTATTTCAATAGATTGCTCAATGACCTTATTAAGCAGATAAGAATAATTGGCTTCATCATATTGAACTTTAATATTTCCGTTCTCATTTAATATTTTAAGATTATAGTCAATATTATTGATTATTTTTTTTGCTCTTTTAAAGCTTTCTATATCTCTCAGTTCAAATTGGACAACGTCTTTTTTAAGGCTAAAATTCTTATAGCCGATTTTTTCTTCTTTAAAACTTTTCTTAATATTGTCAGCTAGATTCCCAGTAACTTCCGTTAGATAGGATTTAAAATCTGTCTCTAACAGTAAATGCACTCCTCCTTGTAAGTCCAGACCGAGATTGAGCTTATTTTGCAGCGACCACCCCGCTCCTAGATTCTTAAAATTAGGTAAAGCATATATTAGCGCTATAATAGTCCAGATAATAGAAATAAGTAGTTTCCACTTTGGAATTCTATGCACTATTTGTCACCTTTATTTTGTTTATTAGATTTTTCCTCTTTTCTGCGGCTTAGTATATCTGCTATAGCAGTTTTAAGGAATTTCACGGTGATGCCTTTGGCTATTTCAACTTCTACTGTATGGTCTGCGTCGTTAATTTTGTTTACTATCCCAAAAATACCGCTGGTGGTTAGTACCTCTTCTCCTTTTTTAACGCTGCCTATTAGTGATTCTTGTTGCTTGCGCCTCTTTTCTTGCGGACGAATTAGCAAGAAATAAAATACTATAAAAATTAGTACCATGGGTATTATGCTTGTCCAGCCAGAAGCAAAAGAAAAAGCATCTACGGATTTTGCTGGGCTTTCAGTTTGATTAACAGCTATAGTATCATTGCTTGCGTACGCTTTTTCTATCCACATATTTGTTTACCTTTAAAAAGTTAATAAATTACCATTAACTGTATTTAAGTCAATAAGATACTTATAGCTAACTTTAAAGTGACTAACTGCCTATCAAAGATTTTTATTCTCTTTAATTGTTTATATTAGTCTGCTGTTAAAATATCACTTGACTAAAAAAGTTTAGTTTAATATCTTCCAATTATTCCCATATAAACCCAAAATAACCCAAAAATCACCAAAATGGTAGTAATTTTATAGAAAAGGTAAAACACTAAGGAAGTTTTATAAATGAAAATTTTTCTCTCTAAATATATCAATAATCTTGATAAGAAAGGAAGAGTCTTAGTGCCAATAAGCTATAGAACCGTTCTTGCTGACCAGTCTTTTAGCGGCATAATAGCCTATCCATCATTCAGACATAGATGTATTGAGGCTTGTAGCTTAACAAGACTACAAGAACTTAGCACCATTATTAATGGGTTGGCGCCTTACTCTCAAGAACGCGATGTGCTTGAGACTGTTATTTTAGGGGAGGCAAATCAATTGCCGTTGGATGGAGAGGGAAGAATAATCTTGCCTAAATCTTTGCTAGAGCATGCGGGTATCTCAGAGCAAGTCTGTTTTGTAGGTAAGGGGTTGACGTTTGAGCTTTGGCAGCCTGAAACTTTTGAAGGTTACTTAGCTTCAGCCAGGCAATTTGCTCAGAAAAGTCAGTTAACTTTAAAAAATATTTAGATTTATTTAATTTATGACGGTTCCAGAATTATTTTTAGCTCATACTCCAGTAATGCTAGCTGAGGTATTGCAGTATTTAGCTCCTCAGAAAGGCGAAATTTTTTTAGATGGGACGTTTGGGGCAGGGGGAATGAGCCAAGCAATCTTAAATAGTTGCGAATGTTCGGTAGTAGCGGTAGATAAAGACCCCAATGTCAAAATTTATGCTGATAAGATGATTATTGAACATAAGAATAAATTTTCCTTTATTGCTTCTAACTTTAGTGATGTTGCTGCTAAGACTGAAGGTACTAAATTTGATGGGATAATTCTTGATCTTGGTGTTTCTTCTATGCAGATTGATGATGCAAGTAGAGGATTTTCCTTCACCCATGACGGACCTCTTGATATGAGAATGAGCAAAGAAGGAATAAATGCGGCGGACTTTATAAATAATGCGAGCGAAGAAGAAATAGCTGATGTGATTTATCGCTATGGAGAAGAGAATCTTTCGCGCAAAATTGCGAAGAGAATTGTGAAAGAAAGAGAAATGGAAGCAATTTTATCCACTGCTAGGCTAGCAAATATAGTGCGCAGCAGCGTCGTAAGAAGAGGAAAAATAGACCAAGCTACTAAAACCTTTCAGGCAATTAGAATATATATCAATGATGAGCTAAAGCAGCTGGAAGAGTTTTTGCAGAGTGTTAGAAAGCTTTTAAAGATTGAAGGAAGGGTAGTTATTATATCGTTTCATTCTCTAGAAGATAGAATAGTGAAAAGTTTTTTTAAATTAAATGCTGTTAAAACTGTTGCGCGGTCTAAATATGCTGTAATGGAAGATAGGAACGATCCGGAGAACTGGTTGAAGATTTTAACTAAAAAACCGCTTTCCTCCTCAGTAGAGGAAATTAAAAGTAATCCTAGATGTCGCTCAGCAAGATTAAGAGCAGCTAAAAAGATTGGTAATTAACATGTTAGTTAGAGAATTTAGTAATTATTTATTAGCATTTGTGATGATGATCATTGCGATTTGTAGTTTATTTGCCATCAAGGATAAGGTAAATACTCTAAATTACCAACTTAGTGAGGTAGGCAGGCAAATTAATTACGAAAGGAATGCTATTCATGTCTTAAAAGCTGAATTTTCTTATCTTTCTTCGCCTCAGCGTTTAAAGCAGCTCTATCCCCAATATTTAGAACTTGAGCCAGTGAGTATCGCGCAAATGATCAAAGACCCGCTTATCTACCAGTATGATGAGCATCAACTTACGCTTAAACAACTCAGCATAATGGAAGCAAATTTAATTAAGCCTAAAGTGAAATGGCGATATAAGAAGTCTGCGGTTAAGTATTTGCATATGGTTTCCGATAAGAGGTAAGAATAAAATGGGGTTAAAAAACTGGCTCTATCCAACTAAACAACAAGATTATGAGGAAAAGGCTTGCAACAGGATGGGTCAAAAACCGATAGATAATTCTATATTTCCCTGGGACACGAGCTCTATCACTATCAGAGTTAGATTAATATTCATTATTTTTAGCTTTATTGTCTGTTTCTCAATATTGTCTTATCGAGTAATTATTATTGCAACTACGGATTATGCTAAAAATCGATTATATAGTACTAGGAATAATAATTTTAGAAAAGAAATAGTCGACCGCAACGGTAATCTGCTGGCAGTAAATTTACCCTCCTCTTCATTATTTGCCTTTTCTCAAAAAGTGGTTAACCCCAAGCAATCATTAGAAAAGCTGGCTAAAATTTTGCCTATTGATGTTAAAAAATTATCAACTGAACTTGCAAGTAATAAAAATTTCGTCTGGATCTATCGTGACCTTACTCCTAAACAGCAAGAACAAGTATTTAACTTAGGGTTGCCTGGCTTTGATTTCGAACAAGAACAGCGGCGAATTTACACTTACGCTAATTTATTATCGCATATTATTGGTTATGTAGGGAGAGATGGGGTGGGGCTTGCTGGAGTAGAAAGAGAGTTTGATAAATTTCTAACTAACTCAGAACCGAATGCCAGCCCAAATAAAACAGCTCTTAATTCTCCTTTAGAGTTGACTATCGATGTAAGACTACAAAATATTTTAAACGAAGAAATTGATAAGATTGCTAAAACATTTCAAGCGGTAGGAGCAGTAGGAATTATAGCCGACCCTAATAATGGCGAAATCCTAGCTATGGTAAGTAAACCTGATTTCGATCCTCATTATCCTAGTAAAGCAACAGCTGCGGAGCTATTTAATATAGCAAGCCTCGGCACTTATGAGATGGGCTCCGTATTCAAGGCTTTGACGATGGCTATGGGCTTTGATACTAACTCCATTACTATCAATGATGTATATGATATAAGTTATATGCGAGTGGGCAAATTTACACTAAAAGATTTTCATCCTAAACAAGGTTGGCACACAGTGCCAGAAATTTTTCTCCATTCTTCCAATATTGGTGTCAGTCAGATAATGCTAGAGATTGGCAAAAATAATTTAGAGCAATATTTAAGAAATCTTAAGTTACTCGAGCAGCTGCAAGTAGAGTTGCCAGAGCGTGGTTGCCCTCTTTTTCCTTCTTACAATAGATGGAGTGACTTAAGTTTGGTCACCATGTCTTATGGCTATGGTTTATCCATTACCCCCCTGCACTTTGTCCAAGCTATAATGCCGGTAGTTAATGGAGGATATTTATATCCCTTAAGCTTAATTAAAAAAAAGGAACATAAGCATACAGCCGTAAGAGTGTTTAACGAAGAAACTTCTAAAAATATGCGAAAGCTGTTTAGATTAGTAGTAAGCGAAGGAACAGGAAGAAAGGCAGAAGTTAAAGGATATTTAGTAGGAGGTAAAACTGGCACGGCAGAAAAATTAGTAGGAAGACGGTATGTAAAAAATAGTCGTATATCTTCTTTTGTGGGTGCTTTTCCTATTTCAAATCCTAAATATATAATTTATATCATGTTTGATGAGCCAAAGGGCATCAAGGAATCCTTTGGTTTCGCTACTGCAGGTTGGACTGCTGCGCCCGCAGTTGGCAAAGTCATTGAAAGGATGATTACTTTGTATGGTATAGAGACGGTGGATGAAAATGACCCAGAAGTACAAGATATAATGAACATAAATTATAAGATTGATAATGCGGTATAACCTATCTAAGCTCTTTAAAGAGTTTGGAGTTACTGGGGTACATTTTGATTCACGGCAAATTAAAAGCGGCGATGCTTTTATTGCTATAAAAGGAGAAAATGTTGATGGCAACCTCTTTATTGCTGATGCAGTAAAAAGAGGGGCTAAGCTAATTATTAGCGAAGATAAGCAGGCAATCGAAAGCAGTAATTTCGGCGATAAAGATAAAATATTTTATGTAGATAATGCGGCAATAATTCTCGCTGCAGCAGCTGCCTTATTTTATCCAACTGTACCAGAGACATTGATAGCAGTCACCGGAACTAATGGCAAGACTTCGGTAGTATCTTACTGCCAGCAGCTCTTTGGCTTATTTGGAATGAAGAGCTGCAGCATAGGAACACTAGGCGTGCAAGGCGAGGCTCCGAAGGGTCTGTCAATAAGCGACGGATTAACCACGCCGGATATTTTGTCTTTTAGAAAAATTTTGCATTTTCTTGCCTTAAACAAAGTGAGTCATGTGGCGTTTGAGGCATCTAGTCATGGCATTGAGCAGCATCGTTTACATGGTATAAGGACGCAACTAGCTGCCTTTACTAGTTTTAGCCATGACCATTTAGACTATCATAAAACCCTAGATAATTATCTGCATGCTAAATTAAAGTTGTTTCTCGATAATTTGGCACCTAACGGCAGCGCAGTAGTGAATTCCGAATTGCTAAGGCAAGCATTAGTTAAACAATGGGCAGATAAATCTAACCAAGATTTGATAACGGTTGGGGAGACAGGGAAAATTCGGGTTAATTTGATTTCTATCGTGGGGGCTAGTCAACTATTCAGCTTTTCTTTTAATCAACAAGAATATGAGGTAGTCACCGAGATAGTAGGAGCTTTTCAAGTTACTAATCTATTAATTGCGGCAGCGCTAGTACATAAAAGCGGTGTAGATTTTGGAGAAATAGTTAAAAAGTTGCCGCAAGTTAAGGCAGTAAGAGGGCGACTCGAGAGAGTAACTTCTCCATGCCATCCATTCCAAGTTTTTATTGACTATGCCCATACGCCAGAGGCTCTAAGAAGTTCTTTATTAGCTTTAAACAAGTTTAAAGTTGCAGGAAAGCTTAAGGTGATTTTTGGTTGTGGTGGCGATAGGGATACATCTAAAAGAGCATTAATGGGTAGCATTGCTGCAGCTATTGCCGATGAGGTAATCATTACGGATGATAATCCGCGCAATGAAGAAGCAGCAAAAATTAGAAAGGAAATTTTGCAAGGCGCATTAATGATTCCTGATTGTAATTGCTCCGAAATAGAAGATCGCCAGGAGGCAATAGCTAAAATTATTAAGAATATGCAACCGGGAGATATTTTGTTAATTGCTGGTAAAGGACACGAGGAATACCAACTGATTAATAATAAAAAGATAGAGTGTAGCGATATTAAAATTGCAAAAACAGCTATTGCTGGGTAGGAGAAAATTTATGCAAAAGAAAGTCATTTGGTCCGCGCAGGCGTTAAGTGAAGCGCTAAACTTAACAGTGAATCCGGCGCTAATGGGGCAAGTAGTACAATTTAATTCAAATGATGTAGAAAAAGGCGATATATTTATCGCCCTCCAGGGTAATCGTGATGGGCACAATTATGCTAAGGAAGCAGTAGCACGAGGTGCAGCCTTGGTAATTACCAGCAGGCGTTTACTAGAGATAAAGGAAGAATGTCAGCTAGTAGTGGAAGATACTTTAGCTGCTCTAAAAAAAATGGCGGACTACAAGCGCCAAAAGTCACGCGCTAAACTCATTGGAATAACAGGAAGTGTTGGAAAAACCACCACTAAAGAAGCACTGAAGGTAATGCTTAGTGGATTCGGTAACACTTTTGCAAGTAGAGCAAATTTTAATAATCATTTAGGGGTGCCGATAAATCTTGCCTCAATGCCTGATGATGTGGATTACGCGATTTTGGAAATGGGGATGAATCGTGTTGGTGAGATTAGGAGCCTTACGGAAATGGTGCGTCCTGATATTGCATTAATAACCTGGATCTCTGAAGCCCATCTAGAATTTTTTAATTCTGTAATGGAGATTGCGGATGCAAAATGTGAAATTTTTGAGGGGCTTAGCAAAGAAGGTAAATCCATCATTAGCATAGATAATAAATATTATGGTAGAATGATGTTCAACTTGGAGCGGTTAGGGATAAAAGCTAAAAATATTTATACTTTTGGTAAAAGCGCTGCCTCTCATTCACAGCTTGCATCTTATCAGAAGATAGGCGATAAGGTACGTTTATCTTACAAAGTTTTTGCGCATGTTCATGAACTTGAGTTGCCCTTTATTCCAGAACATTTCGCACGCAATTTTGCTGCTTGCTTGATGATAGCGTCAGTAGTAGGACTGGATACTCATAAAGCAGCTCAGAGCTTAAGTAAAATAGAGCTAATTGATGGAAGAGGAAAAATAATTAAGGTAACTAGAGAGGGGAAATATTATCAATTAATTTGTGATTATTATAACGCCAACCCTGCTTCTCTAAAAGCTTCATTAGAATATTTTACCCAAGTCAACCATCCAAAAAAAGTTGCTATAATAGGAGATATGCCAGAGCTAGGAGAAGCTTCATGGCAGCTACATCTAGAATTAATTCCTTATATTCTTGCCTCTGGGGCGAGTAAAATATTTCTTGTAGGAGAGGAGGTAAAATGTATGTACGCTGGACTGATGAACAATATAATTGCTAAATGCTTTGATGATGCTGATGCCTTAATTGCTAATATAGACAATTTAATAGAAGGAGAGGAATTAGTATTAATAAAAGGAGGAAGACGCTTAAAGCTAGAGAAAATAATCCAATGTTTTCAGGAGACATAAATGATTTATAATTTATTGCTTCCTTATATCCATAAATCTCATATTGCTAACTTAGTGCATTACATCACTTTTCGCAGTGGGCTTGCTATTTTAGTGGGTTTAATTATTTCTTTTTTTATTACTCCTCATTTAATTCGCTATTTGAGATGCTTGCAAAAATATGGACAACCAATTAGGGAGGATGGTCCACAGTCTCACCGTACCAAAGTGGGCACTCCTACAATGGGAGGAATAGTAATAATTATTGCAGTTTTAATTTCTACTTTATTTTTAGCTGATCTTAGTAATTCATATATTTGGATTGCATTATACGTAATAGTTAGCTTTGGACTAATAGGGTTTATAGATGATTACGCTAAAGTAACGAAAAATAATTCAAAGGGCATTAGTAGCAGGACAAAAATGTTTTTACAATTTTGTGTAAGTCTCGTTGCTTGTCTGATCTTACAGCAAATACCCAGCAACACTAATATGCTTACCTTCCCATTTTTAAAAAACATAATGTGGGATTTAGGGTTGTTTTATCTTCCTTTTTCGGTGGTGGTGATTGTTGGGAGCTCAAATGCGGTTAATCTAACTGATGGCTTAGATGGTCTTGCGATTGTACCCATTGCTATTTCTGCCGCTTCTTTCGGGCTAATAAGCTACTTAGTAGGCAATAATTTTTACGCTAATTACTTACAGTTACTCTACGTACCGGAAGCAGGGGAGTTAAGTATTTTTTGCGGTGCCATTTTGGGAGCGAGCTTAGGGTTTTTATGGTTTAATGCTCAGCCAGCTGAAATCTTCATGGGTGATACGGGTAGCCTTAGTCTTGGCGCTAGCCTTGGGATGTTAAGCGTCATTACCAAACATGAAATTGTGCTTAGTATTATTGGCGGACTCTTCGTAATAGAAACCATGTCCGTTATACTTCAAGTCTATTACTTCAAATTTTCAGGTGGCAAAAGAATATTTAAAATGGCGCCCCTGCATCATCATTTTGAAAAAAAAGGCTGGCAAGAATCAAAGGTAGTAGTAAGATTTTGGGTGATAGCTATAGTTTTCGCTCTTATTGGTCTATCTTCATTAAAACTACGTTAAAAACTCCTGAATTTCTCCATAAAAAGAGGAAATATTTAATAATTGACAGTTCTTCTCTTATGGTTTAGCCTGCTTTAAAATTAGCAAGATATATAAGAAATATGAGTGAAGTAGTGCTTTCTGCTAACTTATGGAATAGAGCAAGAAACAGTAAGATAAGGCATATAATTTGGCCTATTAGATCATATGAACTTACCCAGTTTATTCCAATGGCGCTGCTTATGTTTACTATTCTGCTTAATCAAAATTTGGTGCGCTGTTGTAAAGATAGTTTAGTGGTAACTTTGATTGGTACGGAGGTGTTGAGCTTTATCAAGATTTGGGGGGAAATGCCTTGTGGTATTGCTTTTGTGGTAATTTATTCTAAGCTCTGTAACTTGATGACTACTGAGCAAGTATTTAGGATAATAGTATGCTTTTTTTTAGGTTTTTTTATAATTTTTGCTTTTGTTTTATTTCCTAATCGTGATTACTTTCATCCTGATCCTGCGGTGGTGAAGGAATATGCTGAGCTGTTGCCTAGGCTAAAATGGTTTATAATTATGTGGGGCAAGTGGAGTTTTGTGCTCTTCTATATTATGGGGGAGTTATGGCCGGTAGTGGTCTTTTCACTGCTTTACTGGCAATTTGCTAATAAGACTACTAAACTTGAGCAAGCCTCTAGATTTTATACTTTCTTAAATCTTTTTGGACAGACTAATTTGCTAATTTCAGGCAGTATAATTATTTATTTTGCTAAAGGATCTCATTTTTTATTGCCTCTATTTTCCAATATTAGCGATAAGACTGAAATTGTGTTAAAGTCCTTTATGATTATTGTTATTGGTTCTGGGATAGTTTGCCTAATCTTGCATAGGTTTATCGAACGACGAATTATTGAAACTGATAAAAATATAATATTTAAAAATCAGCGGGTAGATATCTTAAAGCTTAGCTTGATGGATAGCGCTAAAATGGTGTTGACGTCTAAATATTTAGGGGTTATTTGTATTTTGTTAATTTCCTATTCAATGTCTATTAACCTCATTGAAGGGTTGTGGATGTCAAAAACAAAACAGCTATATCCGAAAGCGGAAGATTTTATGTCCTACCAAGGTAGCGTGCTATTTTGGACAGGAATATGCACCTTATTTGTTTGTTTTATCGGTAGTTCTATAATTAGAATTTTCGGTTGGTTTTGGGGAGCAGTTATTACTCCGGCGATGATAATGTTTGCCGGGTTAACATTCTTTACTTTTGTATTAATGGAAAAAAACTATTTACCATTATTCGCTTCTGGTTTTTCTTATATCTCGCCTCTAATGGTGATAGTTTTTGTAGGAGGAATGCAAAATGTGTTGGGTAAGGGTACTAAATATTCATTATTTGATTCTACTAAGGAAATGGTCTATATACCGCTTGATAGCGAGATGCAAACTAAAGGGAAAGCAGCAGTAGATATTATAGGCGTAAAGATCGGCAAATCTGCGGGGGCAGTCCTACAATTTGTTTCATTTACCATTTTTCCAAATGCAGTGCATGATGATATAGCAGGGTTTTTAATGTGTATGTTTGTATTAGTGTGCATTATTTGGATTTATGGAGTAAGAACCTTAGCACATCATTATGCTAATTTATTAAAAGTTACTGGCAGTAATATGTAATTGAGTTTAGTGATTGACATTCGGCATTCTTCTATAATAATTGTTTATTAGGATACTTCCACCTTTTTTAACGTCAAATAATAACCATGGGAATTAGCTTTAGCCATTTGTTAGTAATATTATTGATTATCTTGTTGCTATTTGGAGCTGGCAAGTTGCCACAAGTTATGGCAGACCTTGCAAGAGGACTAAAAGCTTTTAAAGATGTATTAAATGGCAATGATAATGAAAAAGAAGATAAAGACAAGAAGTAGACTTCTTGTCTTTATCTTCTTTACAATTTATTTTAAGCAAGCATTTTCTTATTAGAAATCAGCATTATGCTCTTGTGCTGCTCCGCTGCCCATTAGAGACGGGAAAAACTGATTTAAATCTGCATTATTAGTGCCATTATTCTCATCATTATTATTATCTTGCTTAGTCTCTTTACTGTGGTTTAATGTTGCTTGAGTATCTTGTAGCGATACAATAACGGTAG
>JACCDN010207757.1_pt1 | contig 15675 bp, 11 predicted proteins | sample 7441691 | NCBI WGS metagenome assembly JACCDN01 (sample SAMN15323439, study PRJNA562643) | freshwater metagenome | isolation source: river surface water | place: USA:Blue River Watershed | collected 2017-08-16
GAAGGGTCAGGGGCGCGTGGCAATCCAGGGGCAACAACAAGTATGGTTTTACCTTCACTTAAGGGACACCATAAATCATGACTTTGGCTCCTGGATCGCTTCGTCGCATACGCTCCGCGCAATGACGAATAGTGCATTGTTTATGCTAAATAAAATTACATGCTTTGTCCTTGGGTTTTTACGAAAGTGAGTAGATCCCGGATTTTAATTAAAAACTAATCCATAGTTCAGGTTGAACAGGTTTGAGTTGATAAGACATAAGAGGAGGCGCTAGGAGGGATGAGCATATTGACATGCCGATGACAGATGGAACGGGTCAGTTATCAACGCGCAACTTTATCGGCTAATTGTCTTCATCCATTTCTTGCTCGATCGCTGCTAATTGATTCCTTAACTCTTCATTCTGTTTCATAAGGGACTTCAAGATCATTGTAATTTGTTTCGTATCGCGGTTTTGAGAGAACTGGATACTGAAAGCCATAAGGAAGGTAACAATCGTTGTTCCTGTATTGATAACAAGCTGCCACGTATCCGAATAGTTAAAAAAAGGACCACATAAGACCCACACCATGACAATTCCAAGAGAAATAGTAAAAGCGCCGAGGGAACCTCCCAGCCTGGAGAGTTTGATAATTTTTGATCTCATGTAACGCTTTGCCACCTTGATGAAAGACCATAAGGCATCATACAAGCCAGTGAAGGTTTCTTTCAGGTTAATCATTATTCCCCCTGTGCGTTAGAAGGGCTTCTATACGATTGCTTCTGATAGAAAAATATTTTCCATATCTAACGAGAAGGTTAGTATAGTCTTGTTAAGGACTGCTTAACAAAGCCCATATTCTCTATTCTTTTTGAATTTCTTTAATTTTTTGCCAACCCCGCTTCTAAAAAATACCTTTAAAAATGTCTTTGACGATTTGTTCAGGTTTATCTACACGGTCTTTATTTGGTTGTTGCTGAGGCGCAGATTGCGCTTCTTTGGAATGAGCAAGGGGCTTGCCGTTTCCTAGGATTGAGCCGAGGATATCGGCAGGTTTGAAATGACCCTTGCCTAATTTTTCGATGACATTTTTGAAAACATGGTCCATCATATATTTTTGTAAAGCGGCGCTATCCACCTTGCGGGAAGGGTTATCAATAGGTCCCGTCAGATGCATGCGAAAAGGGGGCAGGTTTGGATGCTCTGTAAGGCGGAAGTCGGTATGGATATCCAAAACATAGCGCGGCAGATCAATATAGCCAGAGGCTTGTCCTTGCCCGCCTTGGGCCGTCAAATTCATAGAGTGAATATCGCCAACGCCGTCTTTGAAGACAAGATCCCCTTTAAAGCTGGAAAAAGGGGTTTGTCCTTTTCCCATGGATGTGGTTAAGAGCCCCAAAACAGACTGAAGATTTTTGAGGTTTCCCAAACGCTGGCTAAGGGCGGGTAAATCAAAGCCATTAATCACGCCATCTTTTGCTGTCATAGCCACCGGGCCTGTAAGATGACGAATCATCCCGTCCATACTGTCCCCATGGGTGGATAAGTCACTCGTCAGCGATAGTTTCCCGGCCACAATTTTTACGTTTGCGCCGGGGGTTAGGAGATTTTTTAGATTGGCATCTTTTAAAGAGATACGGAAACGTAAGGCATTATCAGCCGTCAAATGGCCACTGCCTTGAAATGCCCCTTCAAAAATGGATCCCGTCAAAGAGGTAATATCCAGGCGGCCATTTTGAACTTTTGCCACCAATTTTGGATGGGATATTACAATGTCTTTCTGGCGTAACTGGGAAGCGCTGATGTCAAATTGCCCATCAAACTTATTCAAGAAACTGAAGTCAAGGGGCGTGTGCGACCATCGGGAAGGGGAAGGGGGGCGCTTTGCGGAGATGAGAAAAATTTTGCCGTTAGGGTAAGGCTGGTTCCCCATTTGCCGTGAAGCGAGTAAGGTATCCACATTAATGGAATTTATGGAAAGGGTAGCTTTAATCTTTGGTTTAACGCCTGCGTGGTCGATGGCCACATTTCCTGAAAAACTCAAGTGAGAACCCAATTGCCCTTTTAAATTTGTCACGTTAAAAGATGTTGCGCCACCTTGCAAACTTCCTTTAATGCTGCCTATCCCGAGAGGTTTCGGATCCTTAACGCCCATAAGTTTAAATATATTCTCTATTTTGGGTGACTTTAAATCCACAATAAGAGCCGGTGTTCCTCTTTTGGTTTGCCAAACAATATCCCCATACACTTTCGCATCCCGGATAATAAGGTTGATGTCCTTGAGGCGAATTGTATCGCTAAAATTAAAGTGCGTTGAAAGCGTCAAAGGTCCCCATACTTCAGGTGGCATTGCCTTTGTTTCAACAGCCAGCCAATTCAAAAGTTCTTTTGTTTTCCCAACTGTTGCATTGACATGGCCAGCAAAGCCCTGAGGTGACGGCGATAAAGTAAAAGCACATTGCCCATGGCCAGGCAGATTTTTGAGGCTGCCTTCAATTTGTAGAGGCCCCTGGAGGTCAACTTTCAGATTGCCTGTCGGGTGAGCGGCGCCTATTTCAAATTGAGCTTGATGAAGAGAAATCCCTGCCGCATTTGCGACCACCGCAGCATCCATGCGAAGCGGCCCAGATAAAAGCGGCGATGCCTTATCTTGAGAGAAAAGGGTTTTAAGCGATTGCGGATCGCCCGTCGCTTTCAGAGCGCCTTTAAAAGTTAGAGAGGGAAGAGATAATTGGCCTTCCAGCGTGGAGGATACTCCCCCAACTTGAATAGTGAGGGCCACATCTTGAATATCCCCAAGCTCGCCGAGCTTCATATTTACCTTAACGTTTTGATCAAAGGCTTTTAGTGCGCCAACGATTGTATAAGGCCCTGCTCGCGTATCTAGCTTACTGTTAGCATTAATCTCTTGAATGACGAGATCTTTCCCTTTCTCATGGTAAACAAGGCGGCCCTGATGAACCTGGATTTTATCGAGCGCAACATCAAACTGTGAAGAAGTATTTGCGCTTGCTGAGGGAGACAGAGCCGATGTTTCATCACGTTTGAAGTCCCAGTTCACCCGGCCATCCTCAAGTTTTTCCAGGAAAATATCTGGATGATCCAGCTCAATGGTTTTAATTTTTATTTGCTTCTTCAGTAAGGGTAGAAAGTCAACAGATAGGCGTAAGCGCTTGACGCGAAGTAAATCATGGGGGCTGCCGCCGGAAAGGTTTCCAATACGCGCCTGTTCAATGGAGATTTGCGGGTTTGGCAGCAGAGAAAGGGAAAGGTTTCCTTCAATGGCTACATCCCGCCTCAAGGTTGCTTTGGCTTTTGCTATAATCTGGGGTTTGTAATCGTTGATATTTAAGAAGAAGGGAATGATCAGTAGTATCCCAAAAAGTATTCCTAAAACCCCCAGAAGGCCGAAAATGATCCGCCGTATTGGTTTGCCTCGGTTCTTAAATGCTGAATCTTTACGGGACATTATAAGGTTTCCTCAACCAGAAATTATTTTATGCAAGAAATTTGATCCACCCCCTAATGTTCCAGGGTCTTGATTCTCTCTTCAGGGAATCCAGTAATTTCGGTTATATCTTCAATACTCATCCCCCTGGCAAGCATTTTGTGAACCATATTCTTCTTTTCTTCTTCGTGTTTCTTTCTTTCTTCTTCCTTGCCTTTTTCCCTGCCTTTTTCGAGAGCCGTTTCGAGGGAATCCCGATCCGTGTAAATCTGTTTCATATAGGCGTAATAGCTATTCCGCTCCGCTGGCGTCATTTTTAAAATACTGAGCTTGTTCGCAACTTTTTCCATGTAAGGCGAATGGAAATTTTTCGGGATATCATCATGTTTCATGACGTACAGCCAATCGTCGATTTCCTTTTCCAAACGGTCATTAAACAAGGGAACCGAGATAAAGAAGTACTCCGGCAAGATATCCGTCGCATCAATAACCACATCCGTATGCGGATTCTTGATATGGACGGTCAGCTTCTCTTTACGTTCCAGGCCGCTAATGGTCGTTTGGCCGTGATGGATGGGTTCATTCCCTACCGGAAAATATAAAATGGAAATATGAAATATTTTGAGGATTTTGGTAAAATCCGTGCCTTCAGCGAGGTTATCAACAATCAGGCGCGAGGTGTTAAAGCATGCTTTATGAACAAAAGACTGCTGGATATTCCGGTCGATTTCAATGATATATTTATGATGCTCGTCGTCCTCTACGATCAAGTCGGCAAGGCTCCTTTTGCTCATGCTGTCTTCCTTGTTACTTTCCGTATCCAGCAAGGTAAGGATTTTAACATCCTTGTATCCCTGGGACTTAAGCAAGGCGGAAATAAACCCCTCAACGATTTCGTAGTCTCCCTTGTCCTTGAGGAGATACTTGATCGCGTAGTCAAAACTGATCAGCGGCTTATCGGTCATCTCCCATATCCTTATCTGTTTGATGGGTTTTTAAATGCTTCTTTAAGGTAAGTGTAGCACAAAATGCTCTTTAAGGGGGGAGTTTTGTCATGGCATAAGCGTGAGCTTAAAAAAACTCATAACTTGCAAAACTTTGCAAATTCTATTCAAAAGTGAGTATTGGTATTATCCATACATAAAAATTATGGAACGTATGCTGAAAAGGATGATCTCTTTGGAAGTGGACGTTGATAGCGAAGGCTATATTTCTTTTGTAGCGTCCTTCAGCCAAGCCCCTTCTTCTGCGCTTAAATGGGGTAAAAGCATTTCACGGACTTGAGCATGATAAGCATTGAGCCAGGCGCGTTCTTCCGGGGCCAGCATTCCCCTTTCAACTAAAGAAGTATCAATGGGAGCCTGAGTGAGGGTTTCAAAACCTAAAAGGGCGTGTTCCCCTCCTTGAGGAATTCCTTTCTCAACAACAATGACAAGGCTTTCAATGCGAATGCCATAAGCATTTGTTTTGTAGTAACCTGGTTCATTGGAAACAATCATGCCGGGTTGCAAGGCGATGGGGGAAGGGCTTTTGCTAATTCGTTGAGGGCCTTCATGAACGTTTAAATAACTTCCGACGCCATGCCCTGTGCCGTGATCATAATCCAAGCCCGCTTGCCACAGGGCATGACGGGCAAGGATATCCAATTGTGACCCTGTTGTGCCCGCAGGAAAGAGCGCTGTGGCAATGGCGATATGGCCCTTCAAAACACGTGTAAAGCGATCTTTTTGTTCAGGCGTCGGCATACCGATGGCGATAGTGCGGGTAACATCTGTCGTGCCGGTAAGATATTGCCCTCCTGAATCAAACAGATAGATTGAATTGGGTTCAAGGATCCGGTTGGTCTGGGGGGAGGCTTTGTAGTGTACAATGGCCCCATTGGGGCCGGCGCCAGAAATGGTGTCGAAACTTGTATCAAGTAAAGAATTTTGTTGACGAAAAGACAAAAGTTTTTCGGCCGCATCCATTTCTGTGATGGCATTTGTCAGTACGGCGCCTGATAACCAGGCCAGGAAGCGGGTTACAGCTATGCCGTCTTGAATATGGGCTTGCCGTGCGCCCATCGATTCTACGGGGTTTTTTAACGCTTTGGGGAGCGCACAAGGGTCAGCGCCTTTAATAAGATGGCAGTTTTCCAGTTGATTGAGTAAAGCGAGGGGTATGAGGGCAGGGTCGATTAAAAGGGCGGTATCTTTCAGGTTACCCAACCACTCTTCCAGAGAACCAGGATCCGCCAGACGAACCTCATTGCCCAGATAGGTTTTCATATCAGGTGAAATTTTAGCAGGGTTCATAAACAAATCAACGGATGTGTCTGTCCAGATTATAGCAAATCCCTGGGCAACCGGGGTATGGGGGACATCATTGCCTCGAATATTCAAAAGCCAGGCAATGGATTCAGGCGTTGTTAAAATAGCCCCGTCAGCCTGTTTTTCTTGCAAGATTTTTGCGATATGCTGACGTTTTTCTTCTGAAGAAACGCCAGCATATCGTATTTCATGGGCTAGAATAGGACTAAGGGGCACGGAAGGGCGCTCTATCCAAAGCTTGTCGATGGGATTCCGGGGAGCAGGAATGAAAGAAGCCCCAACGGCTTCACATACTTTTTGAGCGTGCGTTTTATCATTCAGGGTATGAAGCCAGGGGTCATAAAAGATTTTTTGCCCTTCCGCCAAATGGCGCCTTGCCCATACGCAAGGCGGATAATCAACCAGGGAGCAAATTTCATAATTACTTAAATTAACCTGGTTTTTTGCTTGCAGGGTATACCGCCCATCCACAAAGAGGGCGGCTTTTTCCTGCAAAACAATAGCCATTCCGGCAGACCCTGTGAACCCGGTTAACCATGCCAGCCGTTCATCACAGGGTGCGACATATTCCCCCTGGTAAGCATCTGTACGAGGGATGAGAAACCCATCTCCTCCCCACTCACTCACCAAACGGCGGAGGTCGGACAAACGGCTTGTGTGGATAGGCATTGGAGACATCCTTACCTGGTTGGTTATCACTTTTTTTCGCATAATCTTACTATAATCCATTTTGAGGAAAGCGCCAGAATTATGTCCCAAAAGTTTCATTACGGGATCCTTTAGATAAGGCGCTTCATTAGAAGCGCTATAATAAAAGGAAAAAAGAGTATATAATTAATAATACAGCGGACACTGATAAATAGAGTCTCCTTGTTCCCCGTATAAAGCGCTTACTTTATAGATTCGTTTTGGCGGATGGTTATATGAAGAACGTTAGGGAATTTCAATTATGGTGATACCTTCTCAATTTCAGATGGATGAGCGTCAGGGGCCTGGCAGGCATAAAAATTCTGGCCAGCCTTTATTTTCTCCGGCCTTGCTTCCTGCAGCCGTATTATTTGATTGGGATAACACCCTTGTTGATACGTGGAAGACAATATTTTATGCGGTGAATAACACATTGCTGGCATTTGGTTTGGAACCGTGGACGGAAGATATTGCCCGTATCAATATTCAGCATTCCGGGCGAGAAGCATTTCCCAAGCTGTTTGGAGATAAAGCGAGAGAGGCCCAAAGTTTTTTTTACAGGCTTATTGAAGAAGACGAACTGCAAGGACTGAATCCGATGCCAGAGGCCGAAGCCTTGCTTAAACTCTTGGCGGGGAAGGGTATCCCAACCGGGGTCGTCAGTAATAAAAGTAGTTCTTTTTTACACAAGGAAGTCGCCCATTTGCAGTGGAAAAGTTATTTCGGGGTGTTGGTGGGAGCCGGTGATGCAGCCCGGGACAAGCCAGCAGCTGACCCTATCTTGCTGGCTTTACAGAATTTGAATGTGCCTGTTTCCCGGAAGGTATGGATGATTGGGGACGCTCCTGTGGATTGGGACTGCGCCATCGCCGCTGGATGCCAACCGATTGCGATTGGATCCCGATTTGAGTATTCATTCTCAGAACAGATTGTTTATGTTGAAAATTGTGGCGCACTGAAAAAAATATTCGCTAAAATGTGATTTCCCCCCTTGGTCTTTTATTAAATTCGTACTATTCATAAAAAAGAATAAAATTTTAATAAACAGAAGAGGGGTAGTGGACGGTGGCAAACGATAAGCCTGTGAATGTTCAAGATGTTTTCTTTAACCACGTGCGTAAAAATAAAACGCCTTTGACGGTTTTCCTTGTGAATGGCGTAAAATTACAAGGGGTTGTAACCTGGTTCGATGGTTTTTCAATGCTCTTGCGTCGGGATGGTCATTCTCAGCTTGTCTATAAACATGCCATTTCTACTGTCATGCCTCAAGGATCGATTCAATTGTTTGAATCCTGCGCTCAGTCTGCAACCGGAGATTATGAAGAATGCAAAGAAGAAGATGAGGTAGATTAACCCGATTGCTTAATGCCGCTTCGTCTTCATTTTCATCCCCCCGTACAGGGGTTATTCATGTCGCCTTCCCAACACAACCAGCGCAAGCAGGAGCGTCCGCTTCCGCCAAAACCCGAAGTTTAACGGGTCGTTTAGAAGAGGCTATTGGCCTTGCCCTTTCTATTAACCTGGATGTTGTTCATAGCCAGGTTATCCAGTTACATAAAGTTGCCCCTGCGACCCTGTTAGGAAAGGGAAATGTGGCAGAGATCGGCGTCCGCGTTCAGACGCTTGATATCTCTCTTGTGGTGATGGATAACGCCCTCACGCCTATTCAGCAAAGAAATCTGGAAAAAGCCTGGGGATGCAAAGTGATTGACCGGACGGGACTCATCATTGAAATCTTTGGGGACCGCGCCCGTACTGCTGAAGGATCCCTTCAAGTAGAATTGGCCGCCTTGAATTATCAACGCAGCCGCCTTGTGCGGTCGTGGACCCACCTGGAACGGCAACGGGGGGGATTTGGGTTTATTGGTGGGCCTGGTGAGTCTCAATTGGAACTTGATCGCCGATTGATTGACGAGCGAATCTTGAAAATCAAGAAAGGACTTGCGCAAGCAAAACGGACGCGCGGGCTGCATCGTACAGCGCGCAAACGCGTTCCTTATCCCGTTGTCGCTTTGGTTGGTTATACGAATGCTGGAAAATCCACCTTATTTAATTTGATAACTAAAGCAGGCGTATTTGCGGAAAACCTTCTCTTTGCGACGCTGGACCCGACCATGCGTCAGGTCAAATTACCAAGTGGCCGACAGGTTATTTTGTCAGATACGGTTGGCTTTATTTCTGACTTGCCAACGCAATTGATTGCTGCATTCCGGGCTACGTTAGAGGAGGTTTGCGCGGCTGATTTAATTCTGCACGTTCGGGATATTGCTCATGCGGACACCGATCATCAAGCTCAAGGCGTCTATCAAACGCTCGAAGAATTGGGGATTATCCGCCCCCTGGAATCCGGGATACTTCTGGAAGCGTGTAATAAACTTGATCTCTTAAAGAGGGATGCGCTTGAAAATTTGGAAAATCGCCTGAAGCGGGATGACAACGTGGCGCCTGTTTCCGCTCTAACAGGCCAGGGTATTGATAGGCTGTTGGCGCGCATTGATGAAAAGTTGAGAGAAAAAGGAACCATTGTTCAAATCATAATCCCGTCGTCTGAGGGGGAAATGCTGGCCTGGTGTTACCGCCAGGGGGTGATTGTGGAGCGTCAGGATGATGGAGAAGTTATCTACCTGACATTACGGTTAACATTAGCTGACAAGAACAAGCTTGTGGAGCGGTTTGGAACATTCTCGGAGGTAAAGGAAATTGTTTAGAGGGCGTTCGCAAAGTTCTCTTCTGGGATGCCCTTGACATCATTTTTTCTTCCCGGCATTCCGGATATTCCTATATTAAGAGGTAACGCCAACAGATTATCTTTTTTGTAACTTGTTTTTAATGATGCTTCCTACCCCTTGACATATCCTTTTAACCTTTGAGACAATCTATACGCATGCAGCGTTTCTATAATAAATTACCTTAATATTCAAGGAGATGAAATGGACGGCGTAAATTTAGCCTTTTCTTCGGCCATTCATCCTCAAAATCTCCTGCTCTTATTAGGACTATCTTTCTTCTTAGGATTGGCTTATGAAGATTTATATGGACGTGGCCAGCTTCACCATCCCGGGGGTGTCCGTACCTTTCCTTTATTATCCATGTCGGGTGTTTGCCTTTTTTTGCTGGAACCTCAGTATGGCCTTATTTTTGCTGCTGGACTCATTATCCTGGGCTTGTGGCTTTTAGCTTATTATCAATATCATTTGCGCCACAGCGCCCGTAATGAAGAGTCTGCAGGCGGCTTGGTGGCCCTCACGTCTAACCTTCTCGCTTATTTATTGGGACCGATAACTGTCTTGGAATCGAGCTGGTTTGCGATTGGTTTGACAGTTAGCACAGTCCTGTTTTTAGGGGGACGGGATCGTTTGCATGACATTGCGCGTCAAGTTCCAACAGACGAAATTACCGCTACAGGAAAATTTTTAATTCTTACCGGCATTATTTTGCCCCTTCTTCCCAATACGCCGGTTACGGATTTTACGCCTATTACGCCCTATCAAGTATGGTTAGCTGTCGTTGTTGTGAGTGGCATATCCTATGCAACCTATTTGATTCAACGGTATAAATCTGAACAAGGGGGTATTTGGTTAACTTCCGTCTTGGGGGGAATTTATTCGTCAACGATCACCACGGTCGTTTTGGCGCGCTATGCAAAGAAAAACCGCATTAACCCCGAGATGTTCCATTTTAGCATTCTTCTGTCAACATCCATGGTCTATGTGCGGTTGCTTGTTGTCATTCTTGCTTTTAACTTTTCCCTTGCCAGGCAAATGAGTATAACCCTGATTAGTCTTTTTTCTATTTCATTGGTGATGTCTCTGTTCTTATATGGAAAAAGCCATAGTAAGAGGAGTAAAGATAAAAAAGTGATTGTTACGCAAAAAAATCCCCTCGAATTAGCTCCAGCCCTGATTTTTGCAATTTTGTTTGTGCTGGTCTCCTTGGCGACTGCCTGGGCAAAGAAAAACTATGGTGATGTTGGTTTGTATACCTTGGCGACGATCATCGGGATATCTGATATTTCCCCGTTTGTGGTGAGCCTGGCTCAAGACAGCGTCTATGGCTTAAACCCAAATGTTGTTTCCGCATCCATTTTGATTGCGACATCTTCAAATAACCTGTTGAAAGCGGTTTATGCGATGATTTTTGCTGGCCTGCGATTAAGCCTTATTCCTGTTTTCCTCCTCATTTTTCTGGCTGTTGCTGGATGTATTCAGCCTTTATGGGACCTTTGGGGATAAAAGAACGTAAGGATACGCTTTTTAGGGCTGAACTGGCTATAAAATAGAGCTTATTGATAAAAATATAAAATTTTCCCCTTTTTTCCGCACGATAATGCTCGCTACCCTTCACTGTTCCCTTTAAATAACGCTTATCCCACTTTTTTTACTTGGTTCTGAGGGGGAGTTAAGGTTAAAGTTATAAATGAAGATGATTAGATTTATGATTGGACACGTAAAGGTGGCATATTATATGTTAAATAAAAAATTTGCAGCGCCACAATTTTCCGCCAGTCTTTTTGGGGGCAAGAGAGGGATGCATACTCCCGCACTCATGCTTTCTCATCCCTATATTAATATTAATGTATCCGTGATGGATGAGCTTAAGGCTTTTTTGCGCTTAAAATTCAAGCGTGGTTTTAGCTCCGGCATGTCATGGACTGTTATGGAGAATATTGCCTTATGGCTAAAAAAATGCTTATTGATGCAACGCACGACGAGGAAGTTCGGGTTGCAATTGTTGATGGCAACCGGCTAGAAGAATTTGATTCGGAAACATCGACAAAACGACAAATTAAAGGAAACATCTATCTTGCGAAAGTGATTCGGGTTGAGCCGTCGTTGCAAGCGGCTTTCGTTGAATTCGGCGGAAATCGTCATGGATTTTTGCCGTTTGGGGAAATTCACCCGGACTATTTCCGTATTCCCGTATCGGACCGGACGGTTCCTGAAAGTGAAACAAAATCGACGGCGGATACGCTGACGCCTGACATGGATTTAAAAAAAAGAAAGCCTAAAAAGGCTAAAGCCATGGAAGCTGAACCCTCCTTAACGGGGGAAGACGCAGGCGCATACCCGCAAGCCAATCTCGAGTCCCTATCCCTACCTGCAGACGACTCTGAAGACTCAGGAATCGACCTTGTGGATGAAGATGAACTTCCTCCCCGTTGTTCCCGTAATTATCACTATAAAATCCAGGAGGTTATCAAGCGCCGGCAAATCATGCTGATCCAGGTGGTTAAGGAAGAACGTGGCAATAAAGGCGCAGCCCTGACCACATATTTGAGCCTTCCTGGTCGTTATTGCGTTCTGATGCCGAATGCAGGCCACCGGGGAGGGGGAATTTCCCGGAAGATCAGTGATGGAACGGATCGGCGCCGGTTGCGTGATGTTTTAAAAGAGCTGGAAATCCCGGAGGGGATGAGCCTGATTGTCCGCACAGCCGGTCAAGAGCGTAATAAGCTGGAAATTCGCCGCGACTTTGATTACCTCCTTCGTTTATGGGAGGAAATTCGGGAAACAACGCTCCAGGCTACGGCGCCTGCATTAATTTATGCGGAAGGCGACTTGATTAAGCGGTCCATTCGGGACATATATAACCGGGATATAGATCAGATTCTTGTGGAGGGAGATGAAGCTTATAAAGCCGCCAAAGCCTTTATGAAAGCCTTGATCCCGAGCCATACAAAGAAAGTTCAGCCTTATAAAAATTCGGTTCCCCTTTTCTATCGTTATAAAGTTGAAGAGCAAATTGATGCCATGATGAATCCAATGGCAAAATTGCCATCGGGGGGGTCGATCGTCATCAATCCAACAGAAGCCCTGGTTGCTATTGATGTTAACTCTGGCCGGTCAACCCGGGAACGTCATATTGATGAAACGGCGTTCAAGACGAATCTTGAAGCGGCTGACGAAATCGGTCGGCAAATGCGGTTACGTGACCTGGCCGGGCTGGTCGTTATTGACTTTATTGATATGAACGACCAAAAGCATATCCACGCTGTTGAAAAGCGTTTAAGGGATGCGACATGTCATGACCGGGCCCGGATTCAACTTGGTCATATTAGCCAATTTGGATTATTAGAGTTAAGCCGTCAACGTTTGCGCCCCAGCTTGATGGAAACAAACTCATCGCTTTGTGATCATTGCCAGGGAACCGGATTGGTTCGTTCAGTAGAATCTATGTCGCTGCTTGTTTTGCGGGCAATTGAGAATGAAGGAATTGAAGGGCGCAGCGCTGAAATTGTCGTCACCGTTCCGACAGGTATTGATTTGTACCTTCTGAACCAGAAGCGCCCCTCTTTGACGGCTGTAGAAGGCCGCTATCAAATGCATGTTATTATTGCGCGGGACGACGCACTCCGGTCTCCTGATTTTCGTATTGAATCTTTGGCGGAGCGGAAAATTCCTCTCACCTTGCCTCAATTGCAACCCCTCCCTGTTTCTGAAGCCATTGACGAGGAAGAAAGCCATGTTTCCCAACACGACTCTTTTCTTGAAATTGAGGAAGGAGAAAACAATACGCCTCACCCTGTCGCTCAAGGGGAGGGGGGCGGCCGCCGTCGCCGCCGTCGCCGTCCGTTTTCCAAACGGCGGGATCAAGAGCATTACCGGGATCAAAATCAAAATGATCACCCGGGAGGAGATCCTCAGCTTTCCGGAACAGGGTTCCCGAAAAGTTCTATATCCATAGAAGAGCAAATCGTTACGGAAATTATGAGTTCAACGCAAAAACATAAAGAAACGCTTGAAGTATTTGCTCATCAGGAAGACAAGCGGGAAGTGAAGGCGGGTCAGCCTGAGAAAGACGCCGTCAGCGCAGATCCCGCGCGTCGCCGTCGCCGGCGAGGCCGTCGTAACAGCCATCGCCATTCACAACAGCAGGGGAGTGAAGGTCAAAATACGCCTTCAGCGTCTCCTGTTACGGGTACGCCTTTACAGGCCAGGGCTGTTGCGGATTCTATACGCCCCTTGAATGAGGGGGATGATTTCAGGTTCAAACCAAGGGACATCACTGTACCCGTGACTTCTCTGCCAGAAGGCGCAGAATCTTTTTCCAAGAAAAATTCACATGGCCGATGGTGGAAGCGATTATTGGAATCGTGAGGTAAGGGGTCAATTCGTATCTTCAAGGGTGATGAGAATATAACCCTGAAGGGGAGATTCAGCATGCGAAAAATAATCATGAGCCTGCTTTTTCTCCTATTAAGCAGTTTTGTATCTCCGGGGTGGGCCGGCTTACCTCAATTTAAACAGGGGAGCGTTCTCCTTGATGATGAAACGGATGATGCTTTTAAACAGTGGATCCAAAAAATCTTTACGGCTGCTGGCTTAAAGCAGTATCAACCTCATATTTATATCATCGTCAATCATGAAGTGAATGCCGCTGCTTCTGTTGGAGGAAATATATTTATTTATTCCGAATTCCTGATGAAATGTGACAATGCTGATCAATTCCTGGGGGTTATGGCCCACGAAGTCGGACACATTGCGGGCGGGCATATCTCTCGTATGGATGCGGCTCAAAATCAAGCCATCGTTCCTGCGGCTGCAGCTGTTATTTTAGGGGGCGCTCTGGCTTTGGCGAGTGGAAGCCCAGCTCCTTTAGAAGCTGCGCTTGCCGGTAGCGCCCATGTTTTTGAGCGGGGCATGCTTAAATTTTCCAGGACGCAAGAATCTGCGGCTGACCAGGCTGCCCTCACCTATCTTGAAAAACTGGGGTGGCCCGCAGAAGGCTTGTCAGATTTTCTGGATAAAATCAGCAGGTTATATGGGGTTTCCTCACGGGTTGATCCTTATTCCGTGACCCACCCTTTAACGTCTGACCGGATTCAAAGCGTTCATAGCCATATCACAAAGTGTTCCCGTAAAAGGCGATCTGTTCCCGTTGAGATTGAGTCCAGGTTCCAGCGTATCAAAGCAAAAATGATGGCCTTTCTGGATCCGGTGAGGGCGTTGGCGACATACAAGGTAACAGATACCTCCTTGCCGTCCCGGTATGCGCGCGCAATTGCGCAGTATCGTTTGGGGCAATTCGCGCAAGCCCTGACGCAAATTGACTTATTGCTCAAAGATCATCCGAAAGATCCCTATTTCTATGAACTGAAAGGCCAGGTATTGTTTGAGACAGGTGACGTTGAAAAAGCTGTGCCTGCCTTGCAAACCGCTTCTTCCTTAAGACCCTGCAGTCCCCTGGTTAAGATTATGCTCGCTCATGCTTTGATTGAGCGCAAGTTTCCTGCAGGATCAGCCGAAGCTATAAAAATTCTGCTTCCTCTGACGCAAAAATATCCTCAAAATTACCCGATGGCCTGGCGGTTGCTGGCTACGGCTTATGGTAAGAACAACCAGGTAGGAGAGGCTGCTCTCGCGCTGGCTGAAGAGGCGCTTTTGCAGGAAAATTATAAAGCGGCGACTTCTCAAGCGAAGCGGGCGGTCTCATTACTTAAATCCAATCCTAAAGCTCTAACCCGAGCCAAAGATCTCTTGACGCAAGTTGAGCATAAGGCGGGAGCTTAGGCTCTATCCACTTTTGGTCATTTGTCCCTTCCTTAGGGGAGGGAACCCAGGCCATTAGGGTGTGGGCAATTTAAAAATTTGACCAATCCTGCGGGCAACCCTTAAAACTTTCTGTGCGGGTCAATTTTGTTCCCCGCTACGCCTGCGGCAGCTACGCCGCCGCGAGTCAGAAAGGATGATGATCATGGTCTCTGTTACCAAACATGCCATTTTGAAAAAGCTGGAAACCCTCTACTGGAGCGCTTTTCATGGCGGCAAATGGCATATCGCCTTGCAAGCGCTGGAACTGCAAGGAAAAAATATTGGCATGTTTGAAAAACCCTATCTTTCAGAAGTGATGCGTATCACGGGCATGACGGAACAGCGGGGCCGGGACTTCACAGACGCCAGGGAAAAGCTTGATCCTGAGTTAACGCATCCCCCGCCTCCTGTATAGGCTGGAGGTAAATCCTATCCTGTGTTCCTTTTATATCTATTAGGCTCTTTCGAAACCAAGAATTTTGGTCCAGGGCTAGGAAAAAATTTGTGAGTGACCGGAGTGTACATAAGAGTACATGAGGATCACGAGCAAGTTTTTGACGACGCCATGGGCCAAAAGGCGACGGTTTCGACTATTATCCCGATTGTTGTCCGTGTCAGCTTCTTGCCACCCGTTACGAGCCGTGAGGACGGGAAGCGGGGATCTGATCAGCCCCTGCAACCACGGCATCCCGCGCCGGCATCGCCAGGCGTAGAGGGGAA